>QWCF01000587.1_pt1 | contig 22739 bp, 19 predicted proteins | sample 1972521 | NCBI WGS metagenome assembly QWCF01 (sample SAMN09866715, study PRJNA288562) | Human oral metagenome isolate term4_saliva, whole genome shotgun sequencing...
TATTGAGGCTACAAATTGGCTACATAGAAGAAAGAGAGTGATAAAAATAGTTGTGATACAGAGTGTTACAGAAACAAGTTCGAGTTTCGTACGCACCGCAAAAGGTCTTAGCTTTATCGCTAAGACCTTTTTCTTTATATCCAGATAGACGATAGTAGTACCAGTGGAAACACCCCGAAACACCCAACCCAACCGCAAGAATTACCCTAAACAGCCTATCCGAACTATCACGCTCAACACCGCCAAAGAGGGCTGTGTATGCCTTGGAAGTTCGTAAGGAAAGATGGGATTAACACTAATGGGGCTGCACCTCGTTCACAAGGGCAACTGAAGTAAAAATGAGGAAACGCCTTCTTTGCATTAAAGAGAGCCTCTCTTCGATACAAGGAAACGCCTTCTTCATAACGAAAAGACGCCCTTCTCTATTCGAGAAGAACGTCTCCTATTTTCTAAAACAATCTTTCTTTTCCGTTTAGTTCCAGTTGATTTGCGTGATTCTACCGCCTTTCACAACCGCAGAAATCATGTACTTGCGGTTGGAAGTACCGCCTTCACGCTCTATGCTAAGCGTTGCAGGCACCTTAATCTTCAAGGGTGCGTCATCGTCATTGCTGTCTTTTGTCACTTCAGCAGGCGACCCGAGATGCCAATTCACCGTCTTCACGTCAGCTTGATAGAGCCTATTGTGCATATAACTTTGTATGTCCTTTGCTGTAGAACCAGCCGACCCGAGGAAGTTCAGTTGGCTAGCTACAGCGCCAGCTATCTTCTCGTTGCTCTTACTATTTATCCCTTGCAACAGCTGACGGACTGCATTAACAGCACTAGACTTGTCTGCGTCAGCCACAGTATGCTTCATCAACTTCTTTAAAATAGCGTCAGCCTCAGCAGCATGTGCGCCATTCTGGTGCATAGCAAGGTAACCGGCATAAGCGTCCTCATCGTTCTTTTTCACCGCCGTAGCCCAATCCATCTCATCAATCTTTGCCTGCAACTCTTGCTTGTGAGGCGAGTTAGGGTGCTTAGAGAGGTAAGCCAGCATTGCTTCCTTCGAGTTGCTTGCTGCAACCGAAGCCCAGTCAGTATCTGTAGTATGCAATGCCTTTATGCGTAACGACACACTATCGCGGTGCGCCTTAGGTGCATCTGGATATTGCTTGAGGTAATTTTGCATAACAGTAGGCTCACTGCTTGCCATTGCCTGGGCGTATTCCTCCTGTTCATCATTCGTCTTGTTATTCCGAACTCCTTGGTTATAAAGGAAGAGCAAGACGGCAGCTGTGATGACAGCAATGAGCAATGAGACAGCCAGAGAAGTGTGATTATGCTTCTTAGATTGCTCCTGCTCTTGACTTTCCGAACCCTCTTCTTCAAGTCGTTCAGCCGCATCTAGCACAGCAGCATCCTTATCATTATCCATGATAAATGCCGCATCTACGACATTATCTTCTTCATCATCTGCATCCGTTGTAGTCGGTTCCTCCGCTGGCAAACCCACAACGATTGGCTCGTCAGAAGGCGCATTTTCAAGACTATCATGCACCTCCTCAGCTGCCACCTCTTCGGTAATCTCTTCTACAGCCGATGATGAGTTCGCCTCCTTTGGAGCGTCCACAAGCTCCTTCTCAACCGCTGCCACAGCCTTAGCAACGTCCGTTTCCGTGTGATGACAATTAGGACATGAAGGCTCTTCTATTAGGTATAACTCCCCACAATGGCTGCATTTAATGATATGTCCGGCTATTTCTACACCACAGCTAGGGCACACTGGTGCTTTATCACTCACCTGATGACCACATTCAGGACATTTAATTATCATGAATCTAACGTATTATTCGATTATTGCAAATGATATTTTCTTATTCTTTCAAGGTGTATCTCTTATCGTCGTCGCCTGTATCTCAGTTCTCGCATACTATGTTTTCCGAGTAAACGACTCTTGTCGACGTATCCATTCACACCATTAATTCGCCCCTTACCAGTGTACTGCCAGGCAAGAATATCATGTCCGTCGGACAGTACCGGCTCCTTGTTATTGTATTGCGCAATGAATAGCTTGTATTCATCTAACGCCCCAACGAGGTAGCGATTATAGAAGTTTGTATAGGTATATACCAATGGTTTCACCCCATACGCCTTAGTCATTAGCACCAAGAATGTCTGTAAGCTATCACGCAAAGCCTGCGCACTTAGACCGCCAGTAGTCTCTATGTCGACCATAGGAATCAGGTCTTGATCCTGCGGGCGGCACTGAGTTTGGAAATTGCGGAGCTGCTCTAACTGCGGAACCGACGGACGATAGAAATGGTAAGAACCCACATTCATACCATAGCGTTGCGCCGCTTCAATATTATTGAGGTATCTTTGATCGATTCTGCCACTGCCTTCGGTAGCCTTCAGATAGACGTAATTGAGTTTATGATTGCTGTTTTCTGCAACCGTCTCCCACCATACATCACCCTGATAATGGCTCATGTCAAGACCATGAATATGGCTACATGTGTCCTCACATTGTATGGTGTATTGCGCTCGCAAGCCTGTGAATGAGCACAAACAGACTATGATTGATAGTAAATATTTCATTTTCATAGTTGCAAAGGTAGTGTTTTATGTTGATATAAAGCCTGTGTACTAATAGATTTAAGGGCTTAGAAACTTAATTTAACTTTGTGTAAGAGGGTGAGAAAGAGGCTTTTTTCCAACTATGAATTATGCCTTTTTGAACACCCGAGAAAGCCCATCTGGATGGGAAGAAAGGCTCTCCTCATAGTAAAGAGAGCCTCCCGTCATGGCAAGGAGAGGCTCTCTTCATAACGAAGAAACGCCCTTCTCAAATGGAGAAGAGCGTTTCCTTTAATTCAGAAATACGAGAAGTTATATGCCTCGTTAGTATTATCTGCTTTGCTAATATTACTTACGATCGCCTAACTTGCTATCGATGTGTGCAATAGCATGGCTTGACAAGTGAGCGAAAGAATCGAGTATGTCTTGTACATTACGCTCCTCTTCAACTTGCTCATCGATGTATTTTGCGATGAAGTTCTGCGATGCGCGATCCTTTTCCTCATCTGCTATGTCAGCTAACTTGTTGATGAGTTCAGTTACTTTCTGCTCATGTGCCAATGTATCAACGAATACTTCTTTAGGATCATTCCAGCTTGTCTTGACTGCATCAATTGCTGTCAACACAACCTCACCACCACGATGTAGAATGAACTGAGCCATGTCCATGGCATGTGAACGCTCCTCTTCTGCCTGCTTATACATCCAACTAGAGAAGCCCTTCCAGCCCTCTTTACGGAACCAGCATGCCATCTGGAGATAGAGATTAGACGAATACATTTCAGCTATAATCTGCGCATTGAATGCGTCTTGCATCTTACTTGTAATACTCATTGTTATACCTTTTTAAATTCTAAATAAACCTTATTTGTATCTGTCGTTATTGTAATTCCGACTGCAAAGGTACCACTTTTTCTGCACAAGACCAAACATCTTGTGCAGAAAATATTGCTTACGACGGACTATACCGATAATTTAATCACAATATAAATAACGCCTTCTTGCTTACTCAATAACGACTGTTGTCCATCCATGTTTATCCTCTATCGTACCGTATTGGATGCCTCGAAGGGTCTCATAGAGCTTTGTTGACCAGGGTCCAGGCTTATCTCCAAAGTTGTAAACCTTACCTGTCTCCAAGTCATCGAGGTGTGAAATAGGTGAGATAACAGCTGCTGTACCACATGCACCAGCCTCTTCGAAGCTGTCTAACTCATCCTCCGCAATAGGTCGGCGTTCGACTTTCATACCCAAGTCTTCGGCTATCTGCATGAGACTCTTATTAGTGATTGAAGGTAAGATAGACGTTGACTTCGGCGTAACATAGGTGTTATTCTTGATTCCGAAGAAGTTAGCTGCACCGCACTCATCAACATATTTCTTCTCTTTAGCGTCCAGATAGAACTCCGAAGCATACCCTTTTTCATGCGCCATCTTATTGGCTCTCAATGAAGCGGCATAGTTTCCTCCCACCTTAAACATACCTGTTCCCAGTGGAGCAGCACGATCCACGTCACGCACAATGACGTATGGATTGGAAGAGAAACCGCCTTTGAAGTAAGGACCTACTGGTGTGGCAAAGATCAAGAAACAATATTCTGTTGCTGGACGAACGCCTACGCCTGCTGTAATACCAAATAGTAACGGGCGCAGATAGAGCGTTGCTCCACTCTCATAAGGTGGGATGTACTCTTGATTGAGGCGTACCACCTTCTTCACCATATCAACGAATAGCTCGGTCGGAACCTCTGGCATGACAATACCACGTGCTGTGCTCTGCAAACGAGCGGCGTTTTCTTCTGCTCGGAAGATGCGTACCTTGCCATCAGGACAGCGGTAAGCCTTCAGTCCCTCGAATGCTTCTTGACCATAGTGGAGGCACGTTGCAGCCATATGTAACTTCAAGTACTCATCCGAACAGACCTCTACTTCGCCCCACTTACCGTCTCGGTAATAACAACGAACATTGTAGTCGGTGCGTAGATAACCGAATGTCAAACTCTTCCAATCTATATCTTTCATATCATATAAGTATTTAATTGCATCCTGCCATAGCCTAATGCAAAAGTAAACAAATTTATCTTTCCCTGTAACCCATCGTTCGCTTTATTGCTACTGATTGGCTAACAGCTTTTGAATCTCATCATCGGTGTGCTTGAGCTTCTGCTTACACAGCTTCACAAGTGCCTGTGCTTGCTTCAGTTGAGCAGCCATTGAATCAACATCGAGTTCGCCTCGTTCCATCTTGTCAACTATGCTCTCGAGTTGCTGAACGGCGTCTTCATATTTCATTTCTTTCATCTTCTTGATTGTATTAAAGGGTTTAAAGGGTTCCTTCGAGCTATTTCTTCACCACACTCTCCACCTCTCCTTGCTCAAAGCGAGTGGTGATAACGTCTCCAGCCTTCAGTTGTGAGGCATGGCGAACAGCCTTTCCCTTGTGTAAGGTAATGCTATATCCTCGACTTAAAAGCAGCTTCGGATCCATCAGTTGGGCACGTTGAGCGAGCATATCTATGCGACCTTGCTCGTTAGAAAGGCGCCCTACAAGGGTTGGAATAGCATATCGCATCATCGAATCAAGGTCGTAACGGGCTTTAGAAAGCCTTTCCTTCATCCTATTCACCAACCTTTGTGCAAGACTGTCGAGCCGTGCTTCCTGCTGAGTACGCACCACGGAAAAGAGCATAGGGATGTGAGTTGCAATGTGTTGTATGTGCATCTTCTCCCGTTCTAACCTGCGTTGAACAGCCTCAACAATGCTTGCTTGTGCGTTCTCAACCCTTGCCAGCGTTGCAGCCAACTGATTGATGAGGTAAGCGGCAGCTGCTGTTGGGGTTTTCACACGCATGAATGAAACCATATCCAGCACACTCTCGTCACGTTCGTGACCAATTCCTGTGATTATCGGGAGTGGGAAGTTCGCCACATTCTCCGCCAGATTCAAGGTGTCGAAACCACTCAAATCGGCTGTCGCACCGCCTCCACGAATGATAACAACGCAATCGAAATCCTCTTCCCGTTCGTTAATTAGGTTCAAAGCATTGATAATGCTCTGTTCAACTTGGTCTCCTTGCATCACTGCGGGGAACAGTTCTACATGAAAGGCAAGCCCAAACTCGTTATGAAGTAACTGATTGCAAAAGTCGCCATAACCTGCTGCTGTCTCGGAGGAGATGACGGCTATGCGTTGAGCAAACATCGACAAGCACAATTCGCGTTGCAAGTCATAGACGCCTTCTGCCCTTAGCTGTCGGATAATCTCCTGTCGTTTGCGCATCATGTCGCCCATGGTAAACTCGGGATTGATGTCATCTACAATCCAAGAAAACCCATATTGAGGATGGAACTGAGCGTGCACAAGCAACATAACTTTCATACCTGCATGGATCGTCTGACCCGTTATCTTGATGAAAGAAGGCTGTATCTCCGCCCACACGTTATGCCAACACTTGGCTTGAGCACGTGCAATGGGAACATTGCCACGAGCGTCCTTCTCGATCAGTTCCATATAACAGTGTCCACGGCTCTCACGTGCTTCGGACAATTCAGCCTCAACCCAGTAAGAACGCGACAAGGTGCTACTGATAACATCCGATACCAATGCGTTCAGTTCATAGAGGGTGAGGGCTTTTGTCGTCATGTGTGCTTCTATATATATAATAAGGTGTAAATTACATTACTTATCCTTAGGCAATACCACCTGATGATACGCCTCCATGAAATCGGGAACACCATAACCCATGATGTTATTGGGCGTCAGATGATTATTAGATGTCTGCCGAATCACCTCTATCAAGTCCTTTGCACACGTGTTAGGAGCGGCTTGCCACAAGCAAGCAACCATCCCTGCCACCAACGGACAAGCAAAGGATGTACCCGTATCGGGCGTGATATAACCTCTACCCGATACCACATTTGTTGGACAACCATACGCCATAACGTCTGGTTTCACTCGATTATCTGCGGTTGGACCGATCGATGAGAAAGCTGCATTAATGCCGTCTGGTGCAATCGCACCTACCGTGAGTATGTCATGCGCATCGGCTGGTACATTGATCTTCTTCCACGGTCCCATGCCATCATTCCCCGCACTATTGACAAGGATAATGCCTTTGGAAGCAAGCAAGGAAGCCGCCCTTGAGATGGGAGCTGTCAGTCCATTGAGGTCGGAATAATGATAGTTTAGACTCTTATCATCGAAGCCGTGATAGCCTAAAGACGAACTAATGACATCGACACCGACGGAGTCAGCAAACTCAGCAGCGGCTATCCAGTAGTCTTCCTCCGCCGAACTCTCTGTAAGATAATCCTCCGAACGCAACAACCAAAAGCTCGCTTTCGGTGCAGAACCTACGAAGGTAGAGGGTTGATTGACTGCTATAACGGATAAAGTCTTCGTTCCGTGATCCATTTCCTTGTACACATCAGCATCATAACCAGCAACGAAATTATGCGTTCCAACGATGTTGACATTCTTAAAAGCAGCCATCTTATCCACGTTCATGAAGCCTGCATCAAGCACAGCGATGGTCATTCCCTGTCCTTGAAAGCCCATGTTGTGCAACTTCCGACCATTGAGATTCTCCAACTGTGCCTTTCCCATACCATAATAATCATGTATGGTAGAGTCGAGCACTTGCAAGTCTGACCGACAGCGAACGCGTTGTGACAAAGGACGAATGGAGTCGGGAGAGGTGAAAACGAGCTTGCTATCTCTCACAAAAGATAACACCTTGAGATCTTCTAACGTCTGTCTGTTCCCTCCACGCACCAAGACTGAGTTGTTCCACTTGCTTATTGCAACCACATTCCCACCCTCTTTGCGTATCTTCTGGATATAGGTTGGCGATACAGGAAGGTCCGTTGAGTCCAGCGTCAAGTGCTGTCTCTGACGTCGTTTCAGCGCCGCCTCAGACAGAAAGGCACTCGGTTTATCTAGCGAATAAGGCGATTGACCCTTGTCACGGAGCGTCACACGAAACATATAACACTTCCCGCCAGGGTAAGCAATATAGCCTTTTCCATCATTACTAGCCTCAACGAAGGATGTAATGAAGGCGAATAAGCATACAAGATAAATCTTTAGATGATTCCGACTCATAATATGCAAACTTACACAAAATAATTGAAATACGGATTACCAGGCTGTCTTTTTCGCTAAAATTATGATTCGTTCCGCCAGATGTTTTGGTTTTTTAGGGTCTAGACAATAAACCATCTTCCGCCTTAGAAGTCACCTCTTCAACCCAAAGGGATTTATTTGTGAAATGAAAGAGACGCCTTCTTCCCCACAAAGAGAGCCTTTCCTTCTATCAAGGAAAGGCTCTCTTCATAATGAAGAAACGCCCTTCTTCATTTGAGAAGGGCGTTTCCTGTTATCTTAATAGCTTATGCCACTTTCTCTAAACGCTTCATCATGAGGAACATGAAGGCTGCAGAAACGAGGCAAAGAACAATGAATACGGACCAAACTATGGTGAGTGACAAACCTCCCCAGAGGTATCCTCCAACGCTGACAAGGAGGTTTCCGATTGCTGTGGCTACAAACCATCCGCCCATCATTGCGCCCTTATACTTTGGAGGAGCTACCTTACTAACGAAGCTGATACCCATCGGACTGAGCAATAACTCACCAAAGGTGAGGACGAGATAAGTACCAATTAGCCAGTTGGCTGACGCAAATGGGGTTGCTCCACCTGCTGCCTTTGCTGCTGCCTGCTCGTTAGGTGTGAGTAAACCTTGCGATGCCATGACCATAAGGAAGTAGGCACAACCTGCAACGATCATACCGTATGCAATCTTACGAGGTGCTGAAGGCTCCTTACCTTTGGCTGCCAACGAACTGAAGATAGCCATACTTACTGGTGTGAGGGCTACCACATAGAATGGATTGAACTGCTGGAAAATAGGTGCACTAACCTCTACTGAGCCAGAAAGCTCGCTGTATTTCCACATTAAAACTAATACTGCTATGAGGAAGACAACGCCTGAGATTGCCTTTGCTTTTGCTGTTTTGCTCTGGAAGAAGGTCATACCACTATACACCATGAGTACGATCATGACTAGATTGACTACATCAAATGCCATGCTCTGAACGCCTGTTGATTCAGGACTTACAAACTCATTAGCAAAGTAAGTAAGCGTCAGACCATTCTGATGGAACGCCATCCAGAAGAAGATAACGACTGCAAAAACAAGACAGAGAGCCACAATGCGCTCCTTTGTCTGCTGTGGGGTGAGTTCTTCTTCAGCAACAGTTGTATCCTTCTTCTCGGTCTTTCCGTTGCCACCCTCAACGTGTTTGAACATACGACGGCACCCATAATAGATTGCCATAGACACGATTAATGATACACAAGCTACTGCGAATGAGAAGTGGTAAGCGTCATTGCTACTGCAATGGAGCGTTGCCTCAGCCCAAGACTGAATCTTTACGGCAGCCGTTGGGGCAAAGAGTGCACCGATATTGATTGCCATGTAGAAGATTGAGAACGCCGAATCGCGCTTGCCAGCAAGCTCTGGTGTGTCATAAAGATTACCCACCATGACCTGCAGATTGCCCTTAAATAGACCCGTTCCAAAGCTGATTAGCAACAGAGCCGCTAGCATAGCTATGAACGCAATAGAGCCTCCGCCCAATGGAATAGATAGGAAGAGATAACCGACAAACATAATAGCAATACCAATGGTTACCATCTTTCCGTACCCGAACTTGTCGGCCATGAAGCCTCCAATTAGGGGCAAGAAATAGACCAAACCGAGGAAGATACTATAGATTAGACCCGCTGTTCCGGCCTCTAATCCGAAGTTTGCTCTCAAGAATAAAGCGAATACTGCCAACATTGTGTAGTATCCGAACCGCTCGCCAGTATTGGCTAGTGCCAAGGCATAAAGCGCTTTTGGTTGGTTTTCAAACATAATGATAAAAATCTAGGTTAATATTACTTTGTTCTTTTGATATCGAATAGATAGGTTGCTTTTACTACTATATTCCCAAAGTTCGACTTACCGAAATAATCTCTCTTAGTGCTTCCGTAGATATTTCCTAGTCCATAGTAATAACGCCCTTCAAGTAGGAAGTGCCCCACATGACGGCTGCTCCATTCCATTCCTAAGCCTGCTGCTATACCATAATCGAACTTCTTCTCTACAGCTTTCGACTCTTGTTCGATGGTGACATTACTACGTCCTGTGCCGTCAGTAGCGAGGTTTGGAGTGGTATAATTCATGTTGGTTGACTCGTTCAGATAGATACCTATCTGTGGACCAGCTTGTACGAAGAAGTTGAAACCACGCTGCTCTTTGCCCCAAGCAAGGTGTGCAAAGACTGGAATCTGAATGTAATTGATTGTTCGGGAGTACTTCTCTGCTTGTCCATTGGCGTTGATAACAGGTTGATCAGTACCTGTCTGTATCTTTTCCTGCCATCCGATAGAAGCGTAATTGACCTCTCCATAGATGGAACAGATGGTATTAAAATACTTTTCACATACGTATCTAACACTCAAACCACCTGTTATTCCCCCATGAAGAGACTGTGACACTTTTGGACTGAAGCCCACATTAGAAAGGGCATAACCGCCATTAACACCAATGGAAAGGTCGTCACGATGTTCTCCCACTTGTGCTGCAACACGCATAGGAAGCACAAGTAAGAGCAGAAGGAATATGCTTAATGTCTTATTTCTCATATTATAAGCAGCTGTACCAACGATGGTTAATAAACGAGATTCTCCATCTTCTGGTCAGTTGTAAAGTGTATCAACTGGAAGTTGTTATTGATGTATCCCCCCTGCCCTACACGTTCGAAGTTATAACGAGTTTGTAGTGGGCGATACTTCACATCGCTATATACACCCTTGAAGTCCTTTCCCTGTGCTTTAATTCCACGTACAAAGAATTGCGCCTGATCGTAACCAGTGAGTGCCAAACGGGGTATGTATTGCTTAGCCATTGGTTCGTCATACTGCTCATTATACTTAGCTTCAAGCGACTTCGTCTTCTCTGACGATTTATTATAATAATAGGTGGAAGGGATGTAGGTGTTATATCTGAAGAAGTTATCTAAGTCGTAATCTTGGTAAACGAACCATTGATTATAGCCATAGAGGGCTATTGCGATACCAGGATTAGTCTTCTTGAGTTGTGCTAACTTGGCAAACACCTCATTTAACTGCGGACTCTTCTCAGAGTTAAGGATAACTACATTAGGTCGAGTCTTATCGAAGTGCTTTGCAAAGTCGGCTGCGGAAGACTTCAAACTAGTAAGGTCATACTTAATCTTCAGTATGTCTAACTGCTTACGCAACAATGAGGTGAAGTTGCCCACTTGGCTGTTTGCATCATTGCAATTAATGAATACAGGGTGATGAGACTTCTGGAAACGCTCTAAGAAAGACGCAATAGCCTTGCTATTCAAGCTCTCATCGGTTTGATACACTTGATAGATATTAGGGTTATTCTCTACTTCGTCGCCTGTTATTGAGAATGGGATAACGAGCTTTGTGCCATGTACTCGACAGAAGTCAGCCAATGGCTTCACCTGATCAGAGTAGAGTGGACCAAAGATGAGGTCAAGTTTTGAGGCATTAGGATCTGATAAGGTAGTACGGATGTCAGCGTCCTTTGGCACATTCCAAGCATGTACGTCGGTTGTAATACCTTCACTCTTCATCTCGTTGAGGGCTAACAGCACACCGCGATAAAACTCTATCATGCGCTTGCCATCACCATCTTGATTATGGAGAGGGAGCATGATTCCAACATGAATAGCGTTCTCTTGTTTTGCAAGAGCAGCTGCATTTGCGCCTTTCTTCTTAGCCTCTTTATCAGCTTTGGAAGGCTTTACAGTCTTGCCCATTATCGACCCATCAGGGCGGATATCACCATCTTTTGCAAACGGAACAAGTATGAGTGCACCCTTTTTCAGTTCATATCCTGGGGTCTTCATAATAGGGTTGGAATCTATCAACTGTTGGATAGTTACACCGTACTCTTTGGCTATTCCGAATATAGTCTCCTTGCGTTTCACTTGATGTTGATCACGCCATACAACATTCTGAGCCATCACGCTACAGCTAATCAGGACTGTGAATAGCAATAAGAGATATCTTAAATAATTTTTCATGCACATGTCTTTTGAGATTACAAACTGTTACTTATATGCAAATACACGTGCAAATATACAAAAGAAATCTGTAATCAACAGGTGTAGAGAGCAAAAAAACGTAAAATAGATAATGGCTTCTTGTATATCAACCATCGCTTTTCTGTTTTGCTTGTAGGTGTGAGAAAAAATGCTTATATTTGCACGATTATCCTTTTGGAGACGTTGAATTGTAAGGTAAAAGAGATGAGAGATAAATATACAAGATTCTTATTACTGTTTTTGTCAATGCTTGTCACGGTCTATACCAAGGCACAGGATTGCCAGCCAACAGGCTCTTATAACGATGAGAATGGCGAAGTTATGACGATAAATGCAGGTGATAATTACACAGGATCGGCACCTTTAACGATGAAACTGAAGGCTAATGCGCCTACAACGAATGACCCTGCAACGCATTATGAATGGCATTTCTTTGCACAAACAAGCCCTCGTGAGGCTTTTCTGATACGTTATGAAGAAGACACAGAATACACTTTCACGAAGGCAGGTAATACACAGATTGTGCTTTACGAGATACTCAATGGAGACACAACTCGTTATAATCCTATAAGCGTATCTATTAGTGAAAGCAGCTTGCAAATGCCTAATGTTTTCACTCCAAATGGCGATGGTATCAATGATATCTATCGAGCGAAAACAGGCTACAAGAGTATCATTGAGTTCAAAGCAATTATATTCAATCGATGGGGACAGAAGCTCTATGAGTGGACAGACCCTGCTGGTGGATGGGATGGAAAGTATAAAGGTAAGGATGTAGCTGAGGGCACTTACTTTGTGAATGTGACGGCAAAAGGTGCTGACGGAAGGCGTTTTAATATTCGGCGCGATGTCAATCTGCTAAGGGGATACAACCAATTAACACCCTAAACGCACCACTCCTCATTCATAATTTATCATTAGAATCATTCCTAACTCATCACTCCTCATTCATAAATCATCATTAGGATAATTCTTAACTCACCATTCCTCATTCCTAACTCACCATTATTTATCTTATAAGCAACACACAGATATGAACGAAAAGATAGAAGTCTTCGGTGCAAGAGTACACAACTTGAAGAACATAGACATAACTATTCCACGCAACTCACTCACTGTCTTCACTGGACTATCAGGTTCGGGGAAGAGTTCTCTAGCCTTTGATACCATCTTCGCAGAGGGTCAACGAAGATACATAGAGACCTTCTCCGCCTATGCTCGCAACTTCCTCGGTAATATGGAGCGCCCAGATGTGGACAAGATAACGGGACTTTCGCCTGTAATCTCTATCGAACAGAAGACGACGAATAAGAATCCTCGCTCCACAGTGGGCACTACGACGGAGATATATGACTATCTTCGCTTGCTTTACGCACGTGCTGGTGAGGCCTTCTCATATATGAGTGGGGAGAAGATGGTGAAGTACACTGAGGAGAAGGTAGTCGATATGATCATGGCTGACTATCGTGAACGTAAGATCTACATATTGGCTCCTTTGGTTCGAAATCGTAAGGGTCACTATCGCGAACTATTTGAGCAAATGCGCCGAAAGGGCTATCTTTACATCCGTATAGATGGTGAAATTGAGGAACTCACACGCGGTATGAAGGTGGATAGATACAAGAACCATAACATCGAAGTGGTCTCATGGACCCTGTTACGGGTATTGCATATAAAGATCCTGCCCCCAACATCTTCTCTTTCAATTCCCCAGAAGGGGCTTGTCCGCATTGCAAAGGACTAGGTGTAATTGATGAAATCGACCTAAAGAAAGTGATCCCTGATGACGCTTTGAATATCTATGAAGGGGCTATCGTACCATTAGGGAAGTATAAGAATCAGATGATATTCTGGCAGATTGAAGCCCTATTGAAGAAGTATGATTGTACCTTAAAAACACCTGTTAAAGACATTCCCAAGGAGTGCATGGATGAGATTCTATACGGTTCTTTGGAGAAACTAAAGATTGCTAAGGAACTTGTTCACACCTCCTCGGATTACTTCGTATCCTTTGATGGTATCATCAAATACCTCCGCACGATCATGGAAAGTGATGATTCGGCTGCCGGGAAGAAGTGGGCTGACCAGTTCATAGCCGAGGTTACTTGCCCAGAATGCCATGGGCAGCGACTCAATCGGGAGGCTTTATCTTATAAGATATGGGATAAGAACATCGCAGAACTTGCCAACATGGATATCAGCGAACTGAAGGATTGGATTGATCATGTCGAGGAACACATGACGGAAAAACAGCGAGTTATAGCCACAGAGATCGTGAAGGAGATACGCAAACGCATTAACTTTCTATTGGAAGTGGGACTTGATTACTTGGCTCTCAATCGGCAAAGTGCAACATTATCAGGCGGTGAAAGCCAACGTATCAGACTAGCCACTCAGATTGGATCGCAGCTTGTCAACGTGCTTTATATCCTCGATGAACCATCTATCGGACTGCATCAACGTGACAACGAGCGACTTATCAATTCCCTAAAAGAGCTGCGCGACATGGGTAACACGGTGATTGTTGTGGAACATGATGAGGATATGATGCGTGCTGCCGATTGGATTGTTGACATCGGTCCAAAGGCTGGAAGAAAAGGAGGAGAGGTCGTCTTCCAAGGGAAACCAGCTGATATGCTCAAGAAGCACACGCTCACGGCACAATATCTCAATGGTGAACGTAAGATAGAGATACCCACTGAAAGACGCAAAGGAAACGGCAAGTCTATCAAGTTGATAGGCTGCACTGGCAATAATCTAAAGGGTGTTGACGTAACCTTCCCACTAGGTGAATTGATTGTTGTAACAGGTGTTTCGGGCTCTGGAAAGAGTACACTTATCAACGAGACATTGCAACCTATCCTCTCACAACACTTCTATCGCTCATTGAAACGACCCATGCCTTACAAGAAGATAGAGGGCATTGACAATATAGATAAGGTGGTGAATGTGGACCAAAGTCCTATCGGGCGCACCCCACGCAGCAACCCCGCAACCTATACGGGGGTATTCTCTGACATCCGACAGTTGTTTGTCAACCTCCCAGAAGCTAAGATCCGAGGCTACAAGCCAGGGCGTTTCTCCTTCAACGTAAGGGGTGGGCGATGTGAAGCATGTGGTGGTAATGGATACAAGACTATCGAGATGAACTTCCTTCCGGATGTAATGGTTCCATGTGAGATATGCCATGGTAAGCGTTACAATCGAGAGACTCTTGAGGTGCGATTCAAGGGTAAGTCGATTGCAGATGTACTAGATATGACGGTCAACATGGCCGTGGAGTTCTTTGAGAATGTACCGCAGATTCTACCAAAGATAAAGGCTTTGCAGGACGTTGGATTGGGTTATATCAAACTCGGGCAAAGCTCAACAACGCTATCGGGAGGCGAGAGTCAGCGTGTCAAACTGGCTACGGAACTATCGAAGAGGGATACGGGTAAGACGCTATTCATCCTCGACGAACCAACTACGGGACTGCATTTTGAAGACATCCGCATCCTTATGGACGTCCTTGAGAAGCTAGTGGATCGTGGCAACACGGTACTCATCATTGAGCATAACCTCGATGTTATCAAGCTCGCCGACTACATCATTGACATGGGACCAGAGGGTGGTCGCAATGGTGGAAGGCTCCTTGCAGCAGGTCTTCCAGAGGCAGTTGCCAAGAATAAAGAGAGTCACACAGCCCCTTTCCTAGCAAAGATTCTGAAATAAAAAACTACTATTTGCAGATGAAGGGGGCGTTTCTTTGATGCAAGGAAAGGCTCTCTTCCATAAGACGAAACGCCCTTCTCAAATGGAGAAGGGCGTTTCCTTATTTTTGTTCTTTCGTTATTACGATTCGTGTTACTATTGTTCCTCTGTCTTAATAATATGTCATTCAAACAATATGTCTTTATGTCATTTTGTCTAAAAAACATGTCCTTCTGTCTTAAACATCTGTTACTAAGCACATTGTTCCTATGTTCCTCTGTCTTAATAATATGTCATTAAAACAATATGTCTTTATGTCATTTTGTCTAAAAAAACACATCCTTCTGTCTTAAACACCTGTTCCTCTGTCTTTAAAGAGGATGTTAATCGTCATCATCTACGACTATATTCCCACCAGTTAGTATCTTTTGAGACCCGTCCATATAGGTGAGAACTATCTTTGTAAACTTCATTTTCGACGAGTCCCCCCACGTATAATAGGAGGAGTCATTCCATTCCCACGAGCTCGTCTCGAGCTCTTCTACAGGTCCAATACCCCTAAACACACCTTGACAACGCACATCCCCGACATCATTCGTGATGATGAAATGGAATGCAATATAGCGTATCTTGCTCTTACGAGTATTAACGAATGAGAGGCTCATAGTCACATATCCGTTCTCATCATCCCAATCCCAATCTTTGATGTAACCATAGGGTGCTAGTTCACGTAGCCCATTGATATAACTTGCATACGAATCGGTCAGGTTACCCAAGGCACTACGCCTATTGCGATCAGACAATGAAAGCTCTTTCTGAAAGGCTTTCCAATGATAAATAAACGCTGAGTCTTCACGCAACTCATCAGTTATTTGTGCTCGATGCACATCCTTATGATCCAATCCGAGATCGCCATCTTCCTGCGTAAAGAAGTAGATGGAATCATTGTCGATACCGATTGTCTCCGATACATCCGAGCCATTGAAAGTGTTATCGCAGAACGTGCAATACAAGGTGGAAGAGCCCAAAGGCACATCATGCGCCGTATGGCTCCGACGGTACAGCTCCTTTTGATTGGCTCTATCAATCTCTGCCAACTGACGATGAAGCACCTCATCGAGCGAGTCCTGTTGTGCTTTTGCTGTGGAATCAGCAATTTCCTGCCCTCGACGTTGGTTCAACACATAGTACTTATCGGCTAATTGTCGGTTGCGTTTATCGATAGCTTGTGTGAGAGCAGTGCCCGATAAATGAGGTATATCCTTGAGTTTCTTGATGTATTTAGCAAACTCCTTTTCCAATACGATGACCACATTTCCGTTCTTTGTGAGCACGTAAAGGCAATTAGTCGACTTATCGAAAGCATAGTTCTCCACGACATCATTCACCTCAGGAACCATCCTGTTCGTTAACACCTCATAGTATCCTAAACCGTTACGATGGTAACTTACGAGTTCTTTACGCAGCATTGAATTGCGGTCGGAATACTGAGCTTGAATGCACTGACACGTTATTAGTAAGCAAAGAATTGCCAAGATTTTTCTCATAGAGTGTACTTAAATGGCTGTAATAAATGGTTTTGTTTATTGTGCAAAAATAATAATAAAAAGCGAACTAGGCAACGATTCTACCTCAAAAGATAGATTGCGATGGTAAGGTGAGGGCGTTTCCTTAAAACCTTCACAAGCCTTTCCAAAAGAGGAATGACCCTATCCTAGCTCGCTCCCGATAGGTAGTCCTCCCCTTTCGAGGAGGCTAAGTGGGGCTGGATGGAGCCTTATTTCCAACTATGTTCACCCAATTTATATTCGCCTTTGACCTTTATGTCCATCCCCATGAGCTTCATTCTCGACTCCGTGGTATAGTCGTTCACCCAGAAAGAAGGGGTGAAGTGATAGGTATCAGTGGCGTTATAAGAGATAGTAGTCATGCCCATTGCTCTCATTTGCGACCAATTCTTTTCAATCTGCGAAACGGCATCGTCGCCTACTCCAAACTTCTTCATATTACCGATGAGGAAGCCCTTTACGTCATCTTCTGACATGTTCGCTTTGACCTTACCCACGATGGTGAGCATTCCAAGGATTTGGTTAACATCATAAGAGGTAGTGGTCTTCATGCCCTGAACCGACTTATCTTCTTGATCGCCAGTCTTCAATGTCTTGCCATAGAGACTGAATACAGTTTGCTCCTTAACATACTCTGTTATGAACTCTTCCGTGAGTGTGTTACTAAGTGCCATGAGCATGTTCATCTTTGGATTAACCTTTTCGATCTCTGGGTTCTTGGCGTATAATGAATCAATCTTAGCTATGCCCGTCTTACTCATCTTACCCACTGCTTCCTCGGAATTAAGCAACTTCTTGAGAGCTCCATTCTTATCGGTTTGATAGAGCAGAGGTACGTTGTTCAACATTGTCAATAGCTGTCCACCACTCTGCTGGAACGCTGTTTCATCGCCATCAACCTTCACATCGGAGAAGAGGAGTTCTATTTTGTAGCCGTCAGCATTAGCCTCCTTCACATCGACATGCAACTTACTTGTCACGTTGGCTGTCAGTGTGCTACCCTGCATCATACTGCCAAATTCAAAGTTTGCAGCATACTCATAGATAGCCTTATCACCCTTATTAAAGTTGGCTTTGATGAGTGTTTGCGCCTGTAAAACAGCCACTATGAGCATGAGAACGAATGTTAGAAATGTCTTTTTCATACGCTTTTGGTTTTTAGTTAATAGAATATTAATATTATAAAAAGCAATTGTCTCCAACCCAAGAAACTGATTCCTCGGATAGGAGACAATATGTTTTTAATATGATCTTGCGATGATGACGCGATACTTAGCAGGCTTTCCACTTACCATATCGACGCCCGGTGTCTGTTCAAACATGTATGGGACGCAACGGATAGTGGCTTGTGTATCCTCCTTGATCTTGGCTTCTGTCTCTTCAGTTCCATCCCAATGACAGAGGAAGAAACCACCATCTTTCACCTTCTCTTTAAACTCTTCATAGTTCTCGCACTCGTAGATATGCGAGTCACGGAACGCCTTTGCCTTATGGAAGATATTGTCTTGAATGTCATCAAGAAGAGCCTTCACGTGCTCGACGATACCATCAAAACTAACGCTCTCCTTCTCTAGTGTGTCACGACGCATGAGCTCGATTGTATTGTTCTCAAGGTCACGTCCACCCATTGCAAGGCGCACTGGCACACCTTTGAGCTCATAATCTGCGAACTTAAAGCCTGGTCGCTTGTTGTCAGCATCATCGTATTTAACAGTGATACCAAGCTCTCGAAGTCCGTCAATGACGGGTTGTAGCTTTGCAGTTAACTCTTTCAACTGCTCTTCGCCTTTGAAGATTGGAACGATAACAACCTGTATTGGCGCAATCTTCGGGGGTAGAACGAGTCCGTTATCATCGGAGTGTGTCATGATGAGAGCACCGATCAAACGTGTACTAACGCCCCATGAGGTAGCCCAAACATATTCTGGCTTGTTGTCTTTATTTAGGTAGGTAACATCGAAAGACTTGGCAAAGTTCTGTCCAAGGAAGTGTGACGTACCACTTTGTAAAGCCTTTCCATCCTGCATCATTGCCTCAATAGTGTAGGTGTCCAAAGCACCTGCAAAACGTTCCGTTTCGCTCTTTACACCCTGAACAACTGGTACGGCGAGCCACTTCTCAGCGAAGTCTGCATAGACATGAAGCATTGTTTGTGCTTCTTTCTCGGCCTCTTCACGGGTAGCGTGTGCCGTGTGTCCCTCCTGCCAAAGGAACTCTGAAGTACGCAAGAAGGGGCGTGTGCGCATCTCCCAACGCATCACATTGCACCACTGGTTACACATCAGTGGCAGGTCACGCCATGAGTGAATCCAATTCTTATAAGTGTTCCAAATAATCGTTTCACTCGTTGGACGGATGATTAACTCTTCTTCTAACTTAGCGTTAGGGTCAACTTCAACGGCATTACCATCGTCAGTTGCCTTCAAACGATAGTGTGTGACTACAGCGCACTCTTTAGCGAATCCCTTTACATGTTCAGCCTCTCTTGATAGGAAACTCTTAGGGATAAGGAGTGGGAAGTAGGCATTCTGCACACCAGTCTCCTTAAACATCTTATCGAGTTGAGCCTGCATCTTCTCCCAAATAGCGTATCCGTAAGGCTTGATAACCATACATCCGCGAACCGCAGACTGCTCTGCTAGGTCGGCCTTTATTACCAAGTCGTTGTACCATTGAGAGTAGTTTTCAGCTCTCTTGGTCATGTGTTTTAGTTCTTTTGCCATATATTTATAATCTTCAAAATGCTTGTTTTAGGGGAAATCCACTACCTTTTAGGTATTTCCCCATACCTTTGAGCGGTATAATGTCTATCTTTGTGCAAAATTACAAAAAATAGTTGGCAATAGTCTCAATACTCCAATAATTGTTTAACTTTGCATGAATTAAAGGAGAGAGAACCGATAAGGAGGATTGCTGAAAAGGTAAAAAGAGAATTATCACATTATAATATATACAGTTATGAAGAATATGAAAATGATGGCAGCAGGGCTATGTGTGCTCTCTGTCGTAAGCTGTCAAACAAAGCAAGGAACTGGAACGTTAATCGGTGGTGGCGCTGGTGCTGTACTCGGCGGCATTGTTGGTCAGATCATAGGTAAGAATGGTAAGAGTACTGCAATAGGTGCTGCTATTGGTGGCGCAGTAGGTGCTGGAGCTGGAGCTATCATCGGTCGTCACATGGATAAGGTGGCTCGTGAAGCTGCACAACAGCTCCCTAACGCTAGTGTTGATAAGGTTACGGATGCAAACGGACTTGAGTGTGTGAAGGTAACATTCGATTCTGGTATCCTATTCCCACTCAATGGTTCTAACTTGAATGCGGCTGCTAAAAACGATCTAACGAAGTTGGCAGGTCTTATGAAGACTAATTCAAACTGTGACGTGGCTATTCAAGGTTACACAGATGCCTCTGGTAACGATAATATTAATATCCCTCTGTCTCAGCGTCGTGCGTCTGCTGTATCTTCTTACTTGAGAGGTCAGGGTGTTTCTAGCCGTCAGATTCGTTCGGTAGAAGGCTTCGGAAGCCAGAACCCTATTGAGAATAAGACTGTTAGTCAGAAGAACCGCCGTGTGGAAGTGTACCTATATGCTTCTCAAGAGATGGTTCGCCAGGCTAATAATGGTTCTTTGTAAGCTATAAGAAATCGGGTAACCATACGCTGAGAGAGCAATGGCTTGCTTGATTAGAAGTAGACATTAGGAAGTAGGAAGAATTCGTTTGAAGTTCTTCTTACTTCTTTTTTTTATTGATTATAGCAGTTAGATCTGTAAACTAAAATGTGCTCTTTAACTTGATATAACCAATATCTCCATCAGATAAAAACGAAGATTTCCCAGGAAACTAGTACCGCTAGTCCTGGGAAATCTAATCTTATAGATACTACTTCTTCGTAACGCTGTTTGAAGCCTCAGTCAACTTTGAAGTAATCTCAGAGAATTTCTTCATCTGTTCAGGCGTCAACTTGTCCTTAACCATATCTAATTGAGAACTAACTTCCAATGCTTTCTGCAAAACAGGTGTCCACTGTGTAGCAACTGACGCATCACCAGCTTTCATCTTATTCATGAGTCCAACTAACTCATCTACACAAGAACTATAAGATTCAAGAAGTGCTTCTGGGTCTTTAGAATCAGCCGTCGTAGATGCTGCTTGACCACCGCCTTTCGTTGAATCAGTCATTTCTACTGCTGCACCATCAGCATTCTTCTGCTCTTTCTTCTGGTTACATGAAACAAGACACAAAGCAAATAAAGCTACTGCAAATAATCCAATCTTTTTCATAACATGTTGTTTTTAAATAAAAAGAAGTGTTTAAAGTTATTTGATTGCAAATATAGTCTTTATTCAAATACTACAAGGTTTAGTCCAGTTAAAAATAATTAAGTGAGTAAACAAATCCATTCACGTATGCACTTCAGCTTCTATTATTCTACGAACTCTTTCCTTCTCTGACCAATATATTACCACTCTTGTAATAACATAATCAATTAAATCCAGCCGAATGATACGTGTATCCAACACTACAGATAACTAAAACTTTACAACCTTTAGCCTCACTCAATATAGAAACATGATTATAAAAAAATTATTAAAGTTGATGTAAACAAATGTTGTACGCTATCTCAATCATTGTAAAACAACAGTTTACAGAAATATCAGCTTATCCTCGCCTATTAAGAACAACATTCAGCAGTCGTATTTACCATCAACATTCTCGGTGCTCTGCATAAATACATCATGTGTTGAGCCTAAATACTACACGCAGTTAGCATTAATTCTTCTTGCACACGTACCACTTTCATCATTCAATATTTATCCAACTTTTCAGTAAAAAACTACTGCTTGTGTGACCAAATACTTGTCTCTAAATATAAAATACTATCATTTTAAGCAAAAAGTACTATCGTTTCAGTAAAAACGGAGGTACGTTTTACTAAAAACGGGGGTACGTTTTATTAAAAACAGAGGTACGATTGAAGCAAGTCGATAAAACTATCTTGAGGCTTGTCTATGGTATTTCAGTAATGTCTCTCCATCTACATTACTTTCTTGCAGATGGTGGAGGTTCGTTTGGCGAGGGCTGAGAGAGAATTTGGGAGAGGAGGTTGAGGAGTTATAAGGTGATAGAATTGAGAGTGGAGCCACAAAAAAGGGAACAAAAAAAGAGAGCCTCAAAGATTTCTCTTCGAAGCTCTCTCATATTAAAGAAGGCGACCACCTACTCTCCCGCATTGCATTGCAGTACCATCGGCGCAGACGGGCTTAACTTCTCTGTTCGGAATGGGAAGAGGTGGAACCCCGACGCAATAACCATTCATCGTTTTATATTAGTCTCTCCGACTAATAACTCGTTTACTTGTACACTTTTAACTTGTTTTCTTGTCAACTTGTCTACTCGTAAACTCATCTACTAATCTGTCAACCGTATAAGGTGACGTATTTTCACAAGCAAAGACTCCTATGTTAGAACTGATTAATTCATTTTAAAGATTACACAGCTCAAAGTCTGAGTCACTGGTCTGCACTATCGACTTGGATAGTGCTAGACCCGAAGAAAGTTTTGGGCAATTAGTAGTGCTCGGCTTTGACGTCACCGTCTTTACACCTACACCCTATCAACGTCATCGTCTATGACGACCCTTATGAGGAGTTCTCATCTTGTGGAAGGCTTCGCACTTAGATGCTTTCAGCGCTTATCCATACCAGACTCAGATACCCAGCGGTGCACCTGGCGGCACAACTGGTAAACCGGAGGTCTGTC
>QWCF01000395.1_pt1 | contig 22672 bp, 20 predicted proteins | sample 1972521 | NCBI WGS metagenome assembly QWCF01 (sample SAMN09866715, study PRJNA288562) | Human oral metagenome isolate term4_saliva, whole genome shotgun sequencing...
GAGTTTGTCAGAGAAAGACATCGCCATCGCTTTGAATTTAATAGCCAGTATAGAGAAGCCTTTGAAAAGGCTGGTATGGCTTGCGTAGGTGAAAATCCCGATACAGGTCTCGTTGAAACAGTAGAAATCCCCAATCATAAGTGGTATATAGGCGTTCAGTATCACCCTGAGTATAGGTCAACGGTTCTGCGCCCGAACCCTCTATTTGTGAGCTTCGTGAAAGCAACCCTAAATAAGTAAAATGGATAAAAACACAATAATAGGATTTGCACTGATAGGTGCGCTCGTCATTGGCTTTAATTGGTTTAATCAGCCTAGCCCAGAGCAGATAGCAGAAGCTCAAAAGCAGGAACAATTAGCCAAGGCAAAGCAAATTGAAGAACAAAAGAAAGTTGCTTCTCAAGCTGCGGTTGCCATTGCTCCCGAACAGCCATTAGATTCTGCTACATTAGCCGCTCTTCCCGAGTACAAGAAGCCTCGTGAAGCGCGTACAATCGAATTAAAGAATGAAAAGCTACTATTTAAGCTAAATAGTAAGGGGGCAGAACTAACTTATGCAGAAGTAAAAGGGTATGATAACCATAAAGATGGCTATGATACTAAGAAGTTTGCTCCAGTAGCCTTGATGAAAGGCGATGATAGCTACTTCAATATTCCGCTCAAAACTTTAAGAGGAGAAACAATCAATACGCACGATGCTACATTTGAAGTAGTGTCTTCCACAGATAGCACAGCCGTATTGCGCTTGCCTTTGTCCGCAGATGCATACTTAGATTTTAATTATCATCTAAGACAAGCAGATTATCGCTTGGAGCTAAGTATATCAGGTAAGGGTGCTGAAACAGTTCTTGCTGCTAATCCTCAGCAAGCTCTCCAATGGAAGCTAAAGCTACCTCAACAGGAACAAAGCCATCGTTTTGAGGGACAATATAGTTCACTTTACTATGGACAGACAGATGGAACTGTTGATGATTTATCTTCATCAAGTAAGAGTGAAGAGCACGTAAAGGAATCTCTTCGCTGGTTTGCTTTTAAGGATAAGTACTTTAGTTCTGTTTTAATCAAACGAGGAGGAACATTCGAATCTAGCAATTTGAGTGTTGAGGCTATGGACGAGAAGAGTGGCTATGTACGTGCTATGGATATGCGTACAGCATTCGATTATAAGCCTTCTCAGTCTGCTGACTTCACATTCTATTTTGGTCCAAACGATTATAATACGCTTAAGGGGTATGATGAAGGTGTTTCGGACTTAGAGCAGTTGCATCTAGACCATCTTGTTTACTTAGGATGGAGTGTCTTCCGCAGTATCAATAAGTGGCTGATTATTCCTATTGTAGACTTCTTGAAGAATTACATCGGTTCTTGGGGGATTATTATTCTTATTCTCACTGTCTTTATCAAAACTCTTCTTTTCCCATTTACGTACAAGAGTCAGGTATCACAAGCCAAGATGCGTGTGCTTAAGCCTCAAGTAGATGAGATTAACAAGAAGTATGAGGGTAAGACAGACCAAGAGTCAGCTCTTAAGAAGCAAAAAGAAACATTTGCTCTCTATAATACAGTAGGAGCTAGCCCAATGAGTGGCTGTCTGCCTATGCTGTTGCAGATGCCATTCCTTATTGCTCTTTATATGTATTTCCCAACGTCTGTATATCTCAGAGGACAGAGTTTCTTATGGGCGGCAGACTTATCTACGTATGACCCTGTAATTAGTTGGGACTTCAATATTCCAATTATTGGTAGTTTGTTGGGGAACCATATCAGCTTATTCTGCTTGTTGATGTCTATCGTGAATATCATCTATAACCGCTATATGATGTCGCAGTCATCTGCTCCAACAGGAGATGCTGCAGCAAGTATGAAGTATATGCCTTATATGATGACTATCATGTTCTTCTTCATGTTCAATCAGAATGCATCGGGCTTGAGTTACTATTATTTTGTGACAACGCTTATCTCAATTATTCAATTCTTTATCATCCGTGCCACTATCAATGATGATAAGATTTTGAAACAGATGGAAGAGAACAGAAAGAACCCTAAGAAGAAAAAGGGTGAGAGCTTCCTTGAACGTCTTGAACGCATGCAAAGAGAGCAAGCTAAGGCAAAAGCTAAGAAGTAATCAATCGCAATAATTAAAACAAAGGCGGCGTATATTTACGATAAATATGCGCCGTCTTTACTTTTGGTAGATGCTTGAGTAAGGGAACCTCTTTGTGAGGGGCTATTAAGTATCCTCAAAGGCAGATGATAAATCAGAGTAGGATATAATGTCACACTATTGGAAGTATCAATAAAAGTCCTATCTTTGCACGCAAGTAAACACTATAAAAAGTACGATAAGTATGAAAGTAATGGATAGAGCCTTAGCATGGCTAAAGGCAGAGGGTTATGCCCCTCAGGAAGAACAAGGATTTATCGCTGTTAAGTATCAAGGTCTCACATTCTTGATTCCTGATACAGCAGAAGATGAAACTTTCCTCAAAATTGATTTGGCTTTCCCTCTAGAAGCTTACGAAGGTCTTAAGGAGGATAGAGTACTTGCTCTTGTGAATGAGGTTAGCCAAGAAGTTAAGATTGCTAAGGCAACTTATCGTGTAGACCCTCAGGGTGGTAAGGCTTTAGTTTATTCGGCTGAGATACTAGTATGTGAAGCTGATGACTTCGGTAAGGTATTGCCACGTCTATTTGACTTATTAGGCTTCGCTGCACAAACTCTTTTCGATAAGATTTCTAAGTAATTTGTTATTAGTATAGGCACCTTAGCTCTGTAGAAATACAGATTGCTAAGGTGCTTGTCTATTATATAATGCTAATATGCCTATGAATAAACTACGATTGTGGGCTTGCTTAGGCTTGTTCGTAAGCTTTGCATCTTGTAGCTCTTGGGTAAATAGCTTAAGTGATGGCGATGACCCTGTGGATTTAGTTAATCCATACATGGGGAATATCAGCCATCTACTGATGCCTACTTTCCCAACTGTTCAGCTACCGAATAGTATGATGCGTATTACCCCTAATAGGGCAGATTATACCGCTGAGACTATAGAGGGATTTCCTTTAATTCTGACAAGTCATAGGGGAATATCTGCATTTGCTCTTAGTCCTCTTAGTTCGAGTAATGAGCAGGTTCCCAATGTTCGCTCCTTTATCTATGACCATGAGAGCATACAGCCCTATCGGTATTCAGTGGACCTTCCAGAGGAAGATATTTCAGTAGCCTATGCTCCTAGTGAGCAAAGTGCAATCTATGAAATCAAGTATAATACAGCTAAACCTGATAGAGGAGTTATGCTGCATACTGATAATGGAGAATTGACTGTTCAAGATAATACGATATCGGGCTATCAAGCATTGAATGACTCTGTGCGTGTATATATTTATCTGCAGAGTGAAGAGAAGAATATACGAGCAACCGTACGCGATAGCGTCTCTCAACGCCTAGGTATGGTTACCGATAATCAAAATAAGGGAACGACGGTTGCTCTATTTTTCGGTCCAGGTAAGGAAACCATTAAGTTACGTTATGGCATCTCTTATATCAGCGTAGAGCAGGCCAAGCAGAATGTTGAGCGTGAAATTCAGACCTACGAGCTAGATATGATTGCCAAGAGGGGGCGCTCACTCTGGAATAGCACTCTAGGTAAGATTGAGATTGAAGGCGGCACGGAGCAAGATAGACAAGTATTCTATACGTCTCTCTATCGTACTTACGAACGCATGATTAACATCTCAGAGAATGGAAATTATTATTCGGCAGAAGCTAAAAAAGCTTTACCTGATAATGGCGTTCCGTTTTATACTGATGACTGGGTTTGGGATACATATTTGGCTGTCCACCCGTTGAGAATATTGCTGGAGCCACAAATGCAACAGCATATATTGCAGAGTTATTTGCGTGTTGCAGAGCAAACTCCAGAACATTGGTTGCCAACTTTCCCTGAGGTTACAGGTGATACCCATCGCATGAATGGTAATCACGCTATCTCTCTTTTTGCTGATGCCTATGCTAAGGGACTCTCGGGTGTTAATATCGATAAGGCCTATAGCTATGCACTTAAAACTATGCAGGAAAAGAGTTTGCTCCCTTGGACTCGTATGCCTAAACGAGAGCTGACGAAGTTTATGGATGATAAGGGCTATTTTCCAGCATTGAATATTGATGAAAAAGAATCGTATCCTTATGTTACACGTTGGGAAAAGCGTCAAGCTGTGGCTGTTTCTTTAGCTGCATATTATGACTATTGGACGCTTAGCGAATTGGCTCGTCACCTCGGACATGATGAAGAAGCCAAAAATTTCTTGAAGAAGTCTTACGATTATCATAAGCTTTATAATCATCAAACGGGCTTCTTCCATCCAAAGGATAAAAATAATAAGTTCATCAAATCATTTGATTACGAGCTATCAGGTGGGCTTGGAGCTAGAGATTACTACGATGAGAATAATGCTTATACTTATCGCTGGGATGTTAAGCATAATATAGCAGACCTTATTTACTTGATGGGGGGTAATGAGAAATTTATAGAGAATTTGGATAGTACGCTTCGCAAGCCTTTAAGTATGAGCAGATGGCAGTTCTATAGTCAGATGCCAGACCAAACGGGTAATGTAGGTCAGTTTACCATGGGGAATGAACCGAGCTTACATATTCCTTATTTGTATGTTTACGCTGGAGCTCCTTGGCGTACGCAGCGTTTTATTCATAAGCTTCTCGATACGTGGTTCCGAAATGATTTAATGGGATTGCCTGGCGATGAAGATGGTGGAGGTATGAGTGCTTACGTAGTATTCTCTATGTTAGGTTTTTATCCAACGACGCCGGGGATGCCGATTTATGTCATTGGCACACCACGCTTCCCTAAGGTTACTATCCATCTTCCGACAAATAAAAGGTTTACTATCACCGCTAAGGATTGGTCTAAGGATAATATCTATATCCAATCAGCTAAGTTGAATGGAAGAACTCTCAACAGAGCATGGTTCCGTCATAGTGATATTGTTTCAGGTGGAGAACTTGTCCTAGAAATGGGGGCTACTCCAAATAAGGAGTGGGGAAGTGTAGAGCCACCACCATCAGCAGGTCGTATTGCCGATAAGCCTATTTTTAGATAGGATTATCTAGCTTTGTAAAATGATAGGTTGTGTCTAGGTTAAAACCTGATACAACCTATTATATTTGTTTGCTTTACGAGTTTGTATGAAACCATTGCATAATGAGGCACTCGCTGCGTTATTATCTACATTCAGGCTTGGTCATTTACAAGAGTAAACTCCCTGCGCCTTTAGTCTCAATGCCTTGCGATTACCACATTCTGCAAAGCTCCACCAAAGAACAAGTAAAGCTTGTCCTTTTGGATACCGTCGGGCGGTCTCCAATATAGTTCCCTCTTAAGATTTTATCTTAGGAGGGATTTTTTTGCGAGGGCGTCGAGTTTAGAGATCTGACATTCGTATTTGCGCGCACTCGCGATAACGAGTACGACGTACTCGTTTCAATAAGTACGCGTACTTACTGAAGTGTTTACGTGTACTTATTTCAATGAGTGCGCGTACTTAAATTTGTAAGTACGTAGTACTTTCTGGAGACTTCAGCAGTTATCTGAATTGCCTTTAGGGGATGTGCTATTAAGATTACCTTTTCTCTTGGCGTTGCCTTTGATGGAGGAATGTGCAAGTATAAAATTCTCAATGAAATACTTGCTTACTTGAACGTCAATCGGTATATTTGCACGTACGCACTATGTGCGAGCTATTTAGCTATACAATTATGAGACCATTATGAGCTTTTTGAAACTACCTCTAGATTTCTCCTCAGCTCTTCGAGGGACGCTGTCACGTTACTCGCTGGCAGGGTCCATTGCGCAGCAGCTGATGGGTCGCTTCAAGAAACTTGTAGCACAACAGCCACCACAAAAGCCTCAAGTAGATGGACAATTTGTATCTCCTACAAACCAAATAAACGATTTGTTGACAAAGTCAAACGGAAATATTTCTGTAATAGAAAAAGCATTAGGCATTCCAAAAGGAGATTGACAAAATAGGATAACTGGCGATGTGAAATGGAAGCGAATAATATAATAAATGGATTAAAACAATTGTCTGAAGGACTATTCCTACCAGAAGAATGGATTGATTGGTGGAAACAAAATGAAAAATTTGCGAAACAATTCTTGTCATCACGGTGGTATTTAAAGATAAAACCTAAGATGTCACAAGGCTTAATCGGTGCCACACTAATATCTCAAAATGCGGCTCGTGAATACTTGAAATCTATAAATCAATCTTATAACGAGAATTCACAAATCAATTATATGGAAGGATGGAGCAAGCAAATAGATAATATCTCCTTGAACTATGACAAAGTTTATATTATTGATTTTGACTTGAAATTTACCAAATTGAAGCAAAATCATCCTAACTTGTTTGTAGCAATAAAAGAAAACTTACTGCAATATGATGTTGTGGAAAATAATCTAACCGAAGAGAAATTAACCTCATCACCCTTTCATAAATTATTACACAGTGATATGATTGCGTTTTTTTGTTGTATCTCACAATTGAAAATGGAGGGTGTTTTTATTGGTTTTAACATGCTAGAATTGCGGGAGGAATATATCAAAATTGGTGAGTTATGGTTGAATAACGATGGAGATGAGTTATATATTAAACCTCATGAAACTTCTGTATATTTTCATAATATAGAGAAAAATCAAATCCATATCATAAATAAATCATTTAATTCATTTATTGAAAATGATTTGAGTCGTTTTGTTTCTGAAAATGTATAGTCTTTTCCTCTGTATAGTTCAATTATCTTGTTTATATATTATGGTAATGTCCAAATCATTGACACCATTTTTGATCGTATTTGTTTTTTTGTTTTTGGGATGTGCAAGAAATAATATGCCGTCAGATCATCAAATGTTAGAGAATTTCAATCTCAATGAGTCTGAATTTGAGAGATTGAGAAACATTTCTGTTAAGTACGATAGATTTTATTACTCCCCCTATGATGAAACAGATAGTACAGCCTATATCATCTCATATAAAGACAAAAAGGAATTGGATTCTTTAATCAAGAAACTAGATATTATGAGTATACAGTATGATGGGATATCGGAAGTTTACTTGCTCTTTCATACATGGGGCATTTCTGTCAGCGGAGGGTACAAGGAATATATCTATGCTCCCAATCTTAAAGATAAGATAGAGAATTACAATAAAGAGGTTGCCTTAGATCCCACTACTGAAATGTATATCGTAGAAAGAATTACGGAGGAAGATTTGGATCAAGTTTCTCAAAGATATTCTGTAAGTATAGAGTTATATCGTCCTATAAAAAATGGTTGGTATATACATCTCAGTCGAGAGAATTGATTCTTGAGATATATGCTATTCTTTTATGAGGTAACTTAAAGATGGATTTGTTTTGATGCGCTCTATTTCTAATTCTATCAAAGAAAGAACCTCTTGTTTCACCCACTTATAGTTGGCTTCGATAGTCTCACGGAGATTATCGGAGCCATCTTCGTTTGTGAAGTCAGTGATGATGGGAATGGGCTGATAGGCTTTTATTTCGGCAGAGACTTTAGCTGAGTCTACAACTATCTCAGCGTGGAAGATTTTCTGCTCGATACGCTCGTCGAAGTTGTCGGAGACGGCTCCGACAAACATGCCTTGTGTGAGGTTGGAGATTTTGGAAGCAGGAATGAGGCTATCGAGTTGTGTGGAGATAGAAGTGGACCTGTCGTTGCGGTTGATGGTCATCGACTGACGTTGCTGGAGGTCTTTTCCGAAACGTTCGGAGAGGGTCTAGGCAGTTTTACCTACGACTTGACCGCTAAAGACATTTCTCACTGTGTTTTGGATAACCTTACTCTCCTTATCTCCGTAATCACGCGTGAGTTGCGAGAAGTCTTGAAAGCCCAAACAAACTGCTACTTTGTTAGAGCGTGCCGTGGCAATGAGGTTGTCCGATAAAAATAGGAAGCATGTCTCCCCATAAAATTTCTTTTATCGGACAGTAATAATATCATTTATTCGATTCTAGATTTTAAGGAATTGCTTACATCGAACTCACGTGTTTATTAAGATGTTGAGGTAGAAAAAAGCTGGGCTATCTCCTCTAAATAGGTGATAGCCCAGCTTTGATTTCGCTATTTGGATTGGTTTAAAAGAGAGGCAGTAATAAGGATGTTATTGTTCCCATGATGCCAATTGCGAGTCCGCTAAGCGCTCCTTCAATGGCACCCATTTGTATGGCTGTGGCAGTTCCCACACCGTGTGATGAAGCTCCAAGAGCAATACCCTTCGCTATCGGACTCTTAATACCGAGCCAGTTCATAATAGGAGGAGCAATGATACTTCCCATAACGCCAGCAACCACAACGACGACCGCAGTAAGGGCTGGTATCCCTCCATTGCTTTCAGAGAGTGCCATGGCTATTGGAGTTGTAACCGACTTAGGTGTGAGTGATGCTATTAGAGTTTGGTCAGCGCCAAAGAGTTTACCGACTAGCAGGATTGATGCAATACCTACAACAGCTCCTACTGTGATAGATGTAAGTACAGAAACTACATTGCCTTTAAGGTAATGTATCTGCTTGTGTAGAATGTATCCTAAGGCAACTACAGAAGGTCCAAGTAGGAAATTAATCATCTGACTACTTTTCTTAAACGTTGCATAAGGAACGTCTAGAATGATTAATAATCCAATCAGTACGAGGATGGTAATCAGTACGGGATTGAGTAGGGGAAAGCGAATTTTGAGGTGTAATTTAATGCTCAATAGATAAATCCCTACAACTAGGACAAGAACGAATACATCGTACTGGAATAAGTTCTGAATTATTTGCTCCATCTCTCCCATCTGTCTTGCATAAGTCCGACTGTGCCGATAACGAGTATCGAACTAATCGTTACACAGCTTAAAATCACTAGCCAGTATTGCTGGAAGACCTCTAATTGCGTGATGAGTCCTACACCTGCAGGGACAAAGAATAGCCCCATTGTACTCGTCAAGAATATTGAAACTTGGTCTACCTGTTCATCTTTAACCCAGCCTCTATTAAGTGCTACGAAGAGTAGAATCATACCCATAATAGAGCCCGGAATAAGACCTCCCAATAACCTGCTTGCTATATCTCCTAGCAGGCAGAATAAAAGCAAGGTGAAGATTTGTTTAAGTATTTTCATTTCTCTTTTAGTCTGAAACAAAACTCTTGCCAACCGTTTACACAAGAGTCTTTCGCCTATTTGGTTTGCAAAGATACTAGTTATTATGCACCTAGCAATACATTGTGATTACCCTATTCTGCAAAGTTCCTCTCAATGACAAGGTTTATTTGTCATTTTGGAGACCGTCGGGCGGTCTCCTATAAACCTTTTGACTTTGCCTCATCCCATAATACATCCATTTCAGCTAGGGTCATTTGTTGCAACTCTCGTCCAGCTACCTTACATTGCTCTTCGATATAATTAAAGCGACGGATGAATTTCTGATTAGTGCTTTCTAGTGCATTGTCAGGATTAAGCTTATATAGTCGAGATGCGTTTATAAGGCTAAAAAGAAAATCGCCAAATTCACCCTCTGCTTCTTGTTGTGTCCCTTGTTCGAGAGCTTCTTCTAGTTCACCAAGTTCTTCTTTTACTTTCTTCCAGACATCGCTTCTGTCTTCCCAATCGAAGCCTACTGCACGCGCTTTATCTTGTATGCGGTAGGCTTTAATGAGCGTGGGTAGGCTATTGGGTACACCTGATAAGACAGAGCGGTTGCCATCTTTCTCTTTTTGCTTGAGTTGCTCCCAGTTTTGGATTACTGTTTCGCTATCATTGGCCTCAACATCGCCATATATATGTGGGTGACGGTAGATAAGTTTGTCACATAGGCTATGGCAGACATCGGCAACATCGAATAAATCCTTTTCCTCTCCTATTTTGCTGTAGAACACAATGTGTAAGAGAACATCTCCAAGTTCTTTCTTAATCTCAAGGGGAATATCTTGAAGAAGAGCATCACTTAGTTCGTAAACTTCTTCAATTGTGTTGGGACGTAGGCTTTCGTTAGTTTGCTTTTTATCCCAAGGGCATTCACTGCGGAGGGTATCCATTACATCAAGGAGCCTGCCGAAGGCTTCCATTTTTTCTTGTCGTGTATGTTGTTCCATTGTTCTGTTTATGCTATATAGATTATTGTAAAGTGGAAGGGCTGCTACAAGTGATTTTGTAGCAACCCTTTCTATTTAAGCATTGGTCTATATTCCAACCAATACCCCTATTACTTCTTTAGTTCAAATTGCTTGAGTCCACTCTTAAGCCAAGAAATGTATGCTGGAGTGTCTTCGTTGTAAGCTCTAGAACTCATAAGTGGTTTACCATTAGCATCAAGTGCTACATAGAATGGCTGAGCCGCTACACCAAACTTAGTACGCTGGAGATAACTCCATTTATCTCCCACTGTACGAAGCTTAATCGTTTTACCTTGCTCATTGACTTCAATACTTTCAGGTAGACTAGTTTGGTCGTCAACAATGAGGGTAATCAGGACATAATCATTCTCAAGAATATGCTTAACCTCAGGATTAGTCCATACGCTGGCTTCCATCTTGCGACAGTTCACACAGCCGTAACCACTGAAATCAATAAGAACTGGTTTACCTACTTGCTTCGCATAAGCCATTCCAGCTTCGTAGTCGTTGAATTGTGCATGCACATCTCCTTCATATAGGCTGAAATCTTGTGTCGTAGCAGGAGGTGCAAATGCACTAATAGCTCTTAATGGTGCTCCCCATAGTCCCGGTACCATATAAAGAGAGAATGATAGTGAGATAATTCCTAAGAAGAGTCCTAGTATGCTAGTGTGCGTGCTTGGACTATCGTGAGAAAAACGGAGTTTTCCAAGAAGATAGAACCCAAGTAAAGCAAAGATGACAATCCAAAGAACAAGGAATACTTCTCTATCTAGGAGTCCCCAATTATTAGTAAGGTCTGCTACAGAAAGGAACTTAAGAGAGAGTGCAAGCTCTAGGAATGCAAGTACGATTTTGACACTACCTAACCAACCACCGCTCTTAGGCATTGACTGTAGCATGCTAGGGAAGACTGCAAATAGAGCGAATGGTAAAGCTAAAGCCATAGAGAAGCCTAACATGCCGATAGCTGGACCAAGTAAATCACCCATACTTGAAGCTTGTACAAGCAGAGTCCCTACGATAGGACCTGTACAGCTAAAGGATACCAAGGCAAGGGTAAAGGCCATGAATAGGATACTTAGATATCCACTAGTAGAGTCAGCCTTTTGGTCCATCTTATTTGTCCAACTTGCTGGGAGTACAATCTCAAAAGCACCAAAGAACGAAATTGAGAAAAATACTAGAATAAGGAAGAATGCAATGTTGAACCCTGCACTTGTTGCGAACTTATTTAGTCCTCCTGCACCAAAGATAGCTGTGATAACTAAACCTAAGGTTAGGTATATAAGTATTATAGAGAGTCCGTAAACAAGCGCATCTCTTATAGACTTGCTTCTGTCTTTAGTTCTCTTAAGGAAGAAGCTGACAGTCATCGGAATCATTGGCCATACGCAAGGTGTAATAAGGGCTACTAGACCTCCAAGAAAGCCATATACAAAAATCATCCAAGGCGAACTCTCGGTATGGTCTCCATCAAAAGATTTGAGCTCCTTAATGACAGGAGCCCAAAGGTTATTATTAGATGAATTGACAGCAGTATCTACAGCCGAAGGAGTAGGCGTAGATACTTGCTCTAGAGTGTCTGTGGTCGGTTGTTCGGATACCTTTTCAGCTTCAGGTTTCACTTCTTCAGTTGTAGCAATACTTTTAGCTGATAAGCCAAAGTCTTTAGCTGAATACTTGAATTCTTCAGAAGAAGGAGGCATGCACTTCTCATCGTTGCAAATCATGTAACGCAATGCACCTTCAAAGTGGAACTTGCTAGCGTCCTCGACTTTGATACGTTGGTGTAGGGTAACACCTGATTCCCAGTAGCTGATTTGCATTTCAAAGAATGGGTCTTGTTTGCTAATAGGCGTTTTATTGCCCTTTAGTTTGCCTACAAGTTTACCACCAACGAGTTTATCAACGACAAGGTGTGTAGGTGTAGGACCACCATCGGCAATCTCAGTACCATATAGATGCCATCCACTGCCAATCTTAGCCGTAAAAATAACATCTACTTCGGTGTCGCTAATCTTCTTTGTACTTTGCGTCCAACTGATGTAATTGCTTACACCTTGTGCCATCGCTTTGGGCGCAAGTAATGCTAGTATGAATACTAGTGTAAGGAACTTCCAAAGTTTCATAATCTATCTAAATTTTATCTTTTTGCTTATTTGTAGGGTCTTGCTTGAGCCAACGGCGAAACTCTTTTGCGATAGGTTGGTCAAAGTCGTAACGTTTCCTGGTAAAAGGGTGAATAAAAGAGAAGCCTGTAGTTTCGAGAGCAACTCTTCCTAAATCTTTACGTTTGCTACCATTGCGCCAATCCCCAATAATAGGTCGTTTCATCTCTGCAAACTGCTTACGAAGGCGATTATTGCGCCCCATAAGTAGGTCGATAGAGAGTAAGCAACCTACTTCTGTCTGCATGAGTTTGGTGTATCGTGCTTGGCCTGCGGTGTTGCTACCTTGTACTAGCTTGCTTGGTTTTCGCTTTTTATCGTTGTTATCCTCTACTGGAGGAGCAAGGTATCCTTGCGTATCAGATATATTCCCTTCAATAGAAACCGCAAACTGCTGACGTACAATATACTTATCCCAATTATCCGTAATTTTCTTTTGCAGTTCCGCAGTCTTAGCCATTAGGACAAAGCCGGCACTGTCCTTATCAATACGGTTAAGGAGGAATACTTTCGCTCTTGGGTTAAACTTCTTTAGGTATTCAGACACGAGAAGTAAGGCTGTCTTGTCTTTTTCTTCTCCGCTAGAAACCGTTGGAATACCTGCTTTCTTATGAAGCATGAGTAGGTGGTCATCTTGCCAAAGTACCTCAATAGATTTATGATTGAGAAGCTTAGGTAGAGGACTTGGGTGTACTGTAACAATATCCCCACTTCTTAGTTCATAGTCCCATTGGGTATTAGGTTCGTCATTGACAGATATAAATCTATCATGTAGAAGTTGCTTGCAAGTGGTTCTACTGCGTTCTTTTAGTGCATAGTTAGTTAAGAATGCGAGTAGACCTCCCTCTTGCTCGGCTTCAACCTTAAAACTGAAGTGTGGACGTGCAGTTTTGGGTGTCTTATAAGTGGTTTTCTTTTTCATTACTTATTATTGGTGCTATCTTGTGTAATTAAGAATATCTGTTCGCCTGGCGACTTCATCAGATACTTTTCACGTGCGATAACTTCTGTTCCTCGACCGAGATGTCTTAGTTCTCTCAGTCGAATGCTATCTTCTTGTAGTTTAGGAGTTAGCTTATCAATTTCTCCTTGTAGTACTTGTCCTCTACGTTGCAACTTGAAGTAGTCAATGACCGTGTACTCTCCAAAGAATAGTGAAGATGAGGCAAGTACAGCGACGAGTACATACTTCGCCCATCTAAATCGTCTATCTACTTGGCTAAGCGAATGCTGTATGCCTCTTCCTAAACGCCCAAGTATTTGTGTTATAGATAGCTTGATATTCATACTATATCAAAGTAATTTGAGTATATCGTCTTCTATTTTCTCAGGTTTGGTGTAGGGCGCAAAGCGTTTGATTTGCGTTCCATCTCTGCTTACAAGGAATTTAGTGAAATTCCATTTGATGGCATCAAAAAGAAATCCGCCTGCCTGCTCCTTAAGAAACTTGTAAAGTGGGTGTGCATTCTTCCCATTCACATTTATCTTCTGCATCATTTGGAAAGATACGCCATAGTTACGAGTACAGAAAGCATTGATGTCATTATTATTATTCAATTCTTGCCCAGCAAACTGGTCGCAAGGAAATCCTATAATAACAAGTCCTTGACCTTCATATTTTTTATGTAAGTCTTCAAGTGCTTTAAATTGAGGTGTTAGACCACATTTGCTAGCGGTATTAACAATCAGCAATACCTTGCCCTTCAGGTCAGCCATAGAGAGTTCTGTCCCTTGCATTGTAATTGCCTTGTAATCGTATATTGAGTTCATTTTGCGATATCTATTTCTAGGAATGGTATAAAATAGTACTATTCAGCTTGTAAAGATAAGCATTTAAAGCCTTATGCAGATTATGGTATATGTTGTAAGTAAATCGTGTTCTTAAAAGAAAATTATAACATATTGTGTTTAAGTTGTTGATTATTATGATGTTGTATGTATTTAGGTTTATGAGAAGGTCGGATTAGGATATAATAATACAATAGATATATATAATAGATATTTGCTACAGAGGTATATAGTCTGTATTTTTGCAAGTAATAACGATTTAATCACATAAACAGTTTATAAGAAAATGGGAAACGCAGATGAAATAATCTGTCACTGTCAGGGTATTACCCGTGGTCAGATTGAAGAAGCGATTAGAGAAAAAGGTCTAACAACTTTTGACGAAGTATCAGAAGCAACAGAAGCAGGAACTATCTGTGGTAGCTGCCAAGATGATATTGAAGAAATTCTAGCTGAGATTAACGGTTAGTATTTAGATTTCATACTAAAACAAAAGCTGTGCTTAATTTATTTAAGCACAGCTTTTATTATATAGATAAGTTAAGCTACTTCTTTGGGTATCTTATATTCTTTCTGTTTATTACGAATGCTTGAGTCTACCTCTTAAGAATATGCTTGGGAGAAATGCCGAAATACTTGAAACAATAAGCGTTATAATCAGGATTAGTCCTAAATCTGATAATTGGACATCTACAGGAAATGGCAATTGGCTTGCTCCTTCTCCCGTGTATAGTAGTGCAAAGCGTTCTTGCAAAAGACAAATTGCGAGTCCAAAGCTTAAACCTATAATTGAGCCAATAGTTGAGGTCAATATACCTGTTAGAGTAAATATCCATCTAATCTTATTGGATTGAGCTCCTAAAGATATGAGTGTATTTATATTCTTCCTTTTCTCGATGATTAACATCACAAGACTACTTGAGAGGTTAAATGCCGCTAAGATGAGTATAAAGGTCATGATGAGGTATACCATAATCTTTTCACTCTTAATCAAGAATGTGCGTTCAGGGTACTGTTCTTCTCTATTGAGAAGTTTGTACTTTGTCCCAAGTATGGGGGAGAGTGCGCGTCTAAGTGTAGTTTGGCTAATACTTCTATCTGCCTTTAGAGCAATAGCAGAGACTACTCCTTGGGGTACGCTCAACATATCTTGCAAAACATCTATATCTATGTAGGCACTCTTGTTAATATCATCCGATAGAGGCTTGAGGACACCTGATATACGCAATGAGCGCTCTTCAAAAGCAGATGCAGGGGCAAGCGGATTGATAAAACCCTGTCTTCGGGGTAAAATAAGTTTAGGGTTTTCTGTTAAATTGATGTTGAGTGAATTTTTCTGTAGTAAACCTATGCCTAATAGAATATCGGGTGTATGAGTAATATGATGAAACTCTATATAGGAGCCATCGTATATATGTTTCTTAAGAGGAACTAATTCCGAATATGCCTGATTGATACCGTGTATCTGTAGTGGAATATGTTCACCTGCAATCTCAATAACTCCCTGCGAGCTTAGTACTAACCCCGTATGAATTCTGTCTGATAGCTCACTTGATTGAATCTGATTGAGTAGAGGAGTCGCATCAAAGTTCTTTTGACTGACCTCACGAATTACGTACTCGGTACTGCTATCATTATCGCTGGCAAGTATCATGGCAGTGTAACCATTATAAACGGATAGCACACATACCAAAGCTGCCGTTACTACACCAATAGCAACGGCAGAGATGATAGATATCCAACGAGTAGCGCTTAGGCTAGTCTTACTGAAGAGATAGCGTACCGCTAATAGTCTGACAAAAGACATTATTTCTTCAAGAGTTCGTCTATACGTTCAAGATAATTGAGAGAATCATCAATATGAAAATATAGCTCAGGCAGTTTGCGGAGTTGACTCTTTACACGCTTACCGAGGTCGTAACGTATAGCGACTGTATTTTGCTTAATAGCAGACAGAAGTTCATCAGCCTTATCATTAGGGAAAATAGAAAGGCGTACATGAGCAATACCTAAATCAGGGCTAATGCTAACGCTGGTAACTGTAACTAATACCCCTTTCAGAGCTGATGTCTGCAATCGAAAGAGTTCACTGAGTTCTTTCTGCAGAAGTCTATTAACTTTATTTGTTCTTGTATTATCCATGTCTTATTCTTACTTGTATTTAGAGTGCAAAGGTATAGATTTAATAGTAAACAGGGTAATAACCTGGGGTTGTCGCTGTTCGCCAAATCCAAATATCCATGCCTACGATGTCAAAAATAATAGGCGGGTTGAGAGTTTCTTTCATCTGTTCTGCCCATTGTTTGACTTGTGGGTTATTGGTGTTAATCAGAATCCACAAGTTTTCTTTTTGTTGCTCGCTTAGTGTAAAATCTTTCGGGGTAGCGTGTTCTAATATAATGGTATCGGCTTGCTTGATATCCGAGCACATTGCTCCGTATCCCGTTGCCTGAATATATTTTAATACGAGGCTCCTAGGGTCACCTTCAAGATAGCATGCTTGAGCCTTATGATAATGAGTAATTCTAAAAATAAGCTCTAGATACTTACGTTTAGTCCAGAGTTTATTTCTGTCAACTTCCGCATTGATACGCTCTGCTTCATCATTAGAATAGAGTAATCTATATGCGTTATAAGGGTGAGGTTGTCGAATTACATTGCGTATTAAATTAAAAGCAAAAGGGGAGTGTACTCCATCGCCACGCCAATTGAGTATCCTTCGTTTGAGAGTTTTGAGTAGAGAAATAATCATATTGCAATAATTATGCTTGGTTTAGACGTTCTTCAAGCGCTTTACGAATACGTTGAGTAAATTGATAATTCTTCCAGCCCCAGCGAGGTGCAAGTAGCATTTCGGGAGGTGATTGTGAGACAAATCTCTCTATGACAATGTCCTCTCTAAGGTGCTTCATGAAATCAAGGCATAGCTCAATGTACTCTTCCTCTGTAAATAAATGATAGTCCTCGGGATGAGCTATGTAATCTTGAGCCATTAAAGTCCCTTTGAGGATTTGTAGCTGATGGATTTTAAGCGTAGTTATTGGCAATTTGCTAAGCTCTTTTGCATGGTGGAGCAAGTCCTCTCGCTTTTCTCCTGGTAGCCCAAGTATAATATGTGCGCCAACGAGTATCCCAGCCTGATGAGTACGAGCAATGGCATCTATGGTTTCTGCATAGGTATGTCCCCGCTGAATGCGCTCAAGTGTACTGTCAATAGTACTCTCAACGCCATATTCAATAAGAATGAAATGTTCACGGCTGAGCTTTGCGAGGCGTTCTAATAATGCTTGAGGCATACAGTCTGGACGAGTCCCTATAATCAACCCAACGACTCCAGGATAAGATAGTGCTTCTTCATACTTCTGCATGCAACTGTCAATCTCTCCATAGGTGTTGGTATAACTCTGAAAGTAAGCTAAATATTCCATATTGCTATACTTACGAGAGAAGAATGCGATACCTTCTTTAAGCTGTTCGCTTACGCTCTTTTCTCGTATACCAAAGGCAGGACTGAAACTCTTAACATTGCAGTATGTACACCCCCCTCTGCCTCGAGAGCCGTCTCGAGTAGGACAAGTAAATCCTGCGGAAAGCGTAATCTTCTGAACCTTACGTCCCGGAAAATATTTATTGAGAAAACTTGAAAAGTCTATCCAGTGATTCATTCAATATATTAGTGATATAAATTACTAAACCGTAGTATTCTATAAATACTACGGTTTAGACAACACACATTAACAACAATCTGATCTGAGCCGAAAGCCGGACTCGAACCGGCGACCTATTCATTACGAATGAATTGCTCTACCAACTGAGCTATTTCGGCAATCCTATAAGGAGCTCTCGTTTTGCTTCTTGCGGGTGCAAAGGTAGTAAATAATTCTAGACTACCAAATGTAGTCATTTTAATTTATCTCTCTGCAACTTATTCCCCATAAGCTCTTCAAAGAAGCCTATCAGTGCTGGATTTTTGCCCTCTTGCAATGGGATGAACCGACTCGGCAAATCTGCATCAATAGCAAGACGATGCGTGGAGTCAAGAGGTTAGCTCCCGATACAGAGTTTAAAGTTAAATGGTTGTATCTTATGATTTTGTGATTGCATTTTTTATTGCAGGCGTGATGACGATACTGGGGTATAAGAGCGGTATTCATCAACAACGTGTTGCCCTTTGTTGAGACGGAGTTTCATGGAGATTTGGATATAGGGCTCTGTGCTGTAGTTCGTTGTATGAAAACTATTGTCAAGGAAGAAATGCACCTTAGAATAGGGGTGCGAGAAGAGATTGTAAGTACTCAATGAGAGCACGAGATTACGCTCCTTGAGCAATGAATAATTGAGTTCCATGCTTCCAGAGAATTGGATAGAGGAAGACGAAAACAATGTATTCTGCTGGGGAGATAATTCACCTTGCAGATAGCAAGAGAAGCGATTGTTAGGGGTATATTCTAAGGAAGCACTATAAGAGTGTGTCCAATAACGAGGCGCACGACCGTGGGGTGCTTGATATTGTGACGTGAAATCAGATAGACGGCTATAATCCACGTTAGCTTGCAGCTGTCCAGTTAGCTTCTTTTGCATCAAGGCAAAAGGCAATACAACATTAGCAGTAAAGAAACTGCGCTTTGCTATATTATCCATCGATTCAACCAGCCGCTTGCCCTCTGACCGATAGCTGCTTCCTACAAAATGGTGAACTTGGCCATAGCTGAGGTTGAGCTGCGCATATTGAAAGAGCGTATTCCGTGCTACTAGTGCATAAATTTGTGAGGGCTGAATCTCGGGATGCCCCTCAAAAGAGAGAAAATCGTTCACTACACGAACACCTGGTAGCATCCAGCTGTACTTCGGACGGCTAATGCGTGAGGTGAGTCCTAGCACTAAGCCATAGTTTGGGCGGTCGTAATAGAGTAGTACCGTAGGAAAGAGATTAGTGTAGGAGCGATGAGTTAGCGTTGGAGTATGGCTATACGCATACTGATAGGCAGTGTGTTCTAGGCGAAGCCCCACACGTAGGGCTAGGGCTGAATTATAGCGATATCGGGCTTGGAGGTAGCAAGCAGGCAGAAGTTCTGCCCCCGTAAAGGAAGGCACAGCGGTAGATTGCAGCTGCTGATTAGCATATGCAACCTTATTCCACACACTATTACGGTCTATTTGCAGTCCATAGGTAAACAGCCATTGCTCACCAACGTAAGAAGAAATGTCGGCATTGAGCGTATGCATCCATCCCTCCATGTTCGACTGCACATCTTCATAGAGCCGTTCTTGCTCATTGTAGAATCTAGTATTAGTATGTTCGCTCCCATAGGAAAAAGCATAGGCAATAGTACCATGAAAAGCACGCTGTGCAGCAGGTATCTGATAAGCCAACGACAAATTATACAAATCACTGCGCCCACTGCTCACCTCTCTCCCATAACGTGAATTAGAATGCCATTGTGCTTCAGGCTGCCCCCAGTCGTTATATACAAAAGTATTGAGTAGGAGCTTACGCTGTTGGTTAAGTTCGTAGCTCAATGCGCCTTGGTAAGTCAGTACATGCGAACGCCCATCTCGCCTTCGTTCATTATTTAACAAACGCACACCATGCAATAAGAGACTGTCAGACTGTTGCAAACGAATCCTATTGTTAGCATAGGATAGGGTGTGGTAAGTCAATATTCGGTTCAGCTTTGTCATATAGAAAATGTTACCTCCGGCATTGCGTACTCCCTCAGGCAGGAAAGAACTAAAAACATAAGGCTGAAAAGAATAACCCAAAGGCATGTTCGCTCGCATATTGATGCGAATCACACCATCCGTAGTAGCAGAATACGTTCCTGTGTTGAGGCCTACAAGCTCAATTGTAGACAATGCTTCTGCAGGCAGGTTCGATAGGAATGCTTGCATAGAACTTGCAGAAATGTTCTGCCGCACACCATTTATATAGATTGCAGCAGGTTTACCATTCAGCAAATAGCCATCGTTCTTCTTCGTTACGCCAGGGAGACGCTGTAACAGTTGGCTGGTCTGTAAATCTTTGGTATGCGTCATTTGTGCAACATTAATGACAGCATTCCCATCTTTTCTATACAGCCATTTTGCTTGAACAACCACTTCTGGCAACGACTTGCTTTCTTTTGTCAATGTATCTGTGCTGGTCAAATCAATAACCTGAGAGTCTGACACTACTGCAAAGTCTTTATGGCATAAATCGTCATAGCCAAACATGCAAATGTCCAGCTTGAAGCTATTCCCTTGTAACGCCGGGGCATTTGTTAAGAGAAATGGAAGTAGCCCTATGATGAAAAATATCCTTCTCATACAAGATGACTTTTATCTTCGGCGAACATACAAAGAATATTTGACGTAACAAAGAATTTCGCCCTAAACAAAGAATTTCAGGCTTAAGGGCATTAGTGTCCTAAAAGTTTTTTCTTGGGGTATATGAGTTCGTGGTCATGGAGCGGATAAACTCCGTGACTAGCGATTTCATGAATTAGGGGAATCCCCCTATGTTCTAAAAGAGGTGATTTTCGGTCTCTGGTGGAGGCGTAAAAGGCTCATTAAGCCACTGCATTAAATTTATCTTGGTAAATGTGTTGATTCGTAGCGAAGAGACTAGGTTCGATAAGTACCATGGGGATTTGGCAATACTCTTGAGATAGACCATCAAGAGCATTGTAATGAGTGCTGTCCATATCGTTCTACTGATAAACCTCATATTGAGCATGCTAATGCCTTAATACGACAATACCTACCTAAGCACGCTTCTTTTGCCAAATTGACGACGAAAGAAATCAAAGATATTGAGTGTGCGCTAAATAATCGTCCGAGGAAAAAGTTAGGATACAGGCAGGGCAAGCGCATCAAAATTCAGACGCATTATGAGTGCCGTAGGCACGACACCCCTGCAAAGCCCAGGGTGGAATGAGGGCAAAGCCCGAAATGAAACCCTGGGTAAACAGAGAGCACAAAAAATTAAGAGCTCCGTAGGAGCGGCACTACAACGTGAGCATTTGCCTTACGTCTCATAAGTGCCGCCCCTTTGGGGCTCAATAAATGTGTTCCAATAATTAACCCAGGGCTTGTGCCCTGGGCTATGCAGGAGTATCGCCCTTACAGGGCTCCTCTACGTCTTCTCAATCAATATACTTTGAGACCGTGCAACGGTCTCAAAAAGGACAAATAAAACATGTCCTTTTGTGGAGCTTTGCAGAATGCGGTAATCGCAAGGCATTGAGACTGAAGGCGCAGGGAGTTTACTCATGTAAATGACCAAGCCTGAATGTCGAAAACAACGCAGCGAGTGCCGTATTATGCAATGGTCTCACGTTATAGATAGCCATGCAAGAACTATTGCTGTCCGATAAAACTCCGTCAGGCTCATTTCACCCTTCGCTAGCCCAGTAATTACGTGGATAAAGGGTCTTAAAATACAAAGCAAGCCCCCTCCGTCAATAAAATACCGTATCAGATTCATTCATCAGCGATTTTTCATCAGTTACTCTGTTGTAACAAACCATCTGTAATGATGAATTCGGCTGTCCGATAAAAAAATAAAGCTCCTGTTATTATCAGAATAGCCCTATAGTAGCGGAAAATGCACCATGACCGGTATTTGCTCAACTAGTGTCTATAATCAACGAGCTAACTGGTCGTCAAATTGGCTGTCCGATAAAATGAGAAGAGAATTTTTCATCGAAAAACTTTTATCGGACAGTAATATGCAAGAACATACCCTATCCATGGTTCATTAGGGTATATTCTTGCATGGCTAATCCGTGTTTTGGTTAAATGGCTTTTGTAAGTGCGCGCACTTACCGAAATGAGTACATCGTACTCGTTGTAGTAAGTACACGTAAACACTTCAGTAAGTACACGTACTTATTCTAGTGAGTACGCGTACTTAAATTCGTAAGTACGTAGTACTTTCTGGAGACTTCAGCTGTAGTCTGTACAAACTTCAGCCGTAGTCTGCACAAACTTCAGCTGAAGTCTGCACAAACTTCGCCGAGTGCTGAACTTTAGTGCGCGCACACGTAAGTATTTATTCGCCTTAGTACGAAAGTTTTTCTTTGAATGAGAAGACTCTTCGAAGTGTGGAAGTATTTACATTGCCACTATTTAGTGTGAGTGCATAGTTGCTGTTGGGTCAAGTTCTCCAGATGTCGCAGTGGTGCTATTGGGGGAGAAATCATCGTTGAATATCGTTCCTCCAAGAAGTTTGCCAAGAGTAGCTCGGCGTGCTTCAGCCGTCGCTTCCATAGTTAGCTGAACTAAAAGAAAAGAACGTATCCAATCGGCACCCTTAAACTTAAATGGAGTCGTATAAAGGTTGAGGATTGTAGGTCTTTTATTTGCAATAGCCATAATAGTCTCAGGTAGTCGTTGTGTCGTATAGCTATTGATGACAATTAAGTCGTAATCTTTATACGACTGTTGGAGTGAAGGCAAATCAAGGAAATTGATTATCTGTCCATTACGTCCTGTTATTGGAGTTTGTGTAACTTCAAAGCCGCTCTTACCATAATCAAG
>QWCF01000288.1_pt1 | contig 22525 bp, 15 predicted proteins | sample 1972521 | NCBI WGS metagenome assembly QWCF01 (sample SAMN09866715, study PRJNA288562) | Human oral metagenome isolate term4_saliva, whole genome shotgun sequencing...
CAAAGTTATTATTTTTTGGTAATACTTACAAACAATAAACAAAGTTTTCTCTCCTTTTATTAGCCGCTTTGTTGGGGTAACTTCACGTACTAATAGCAGTTGGCCCCTCCCCCTTCCCTAGCTGGCCCCTCCCCCTTCCCCTCCCCCAAAGGGAGGGGAGTGATCACCGAGATACCCCTATAAGAAGGATGCAGGCTTCGTTACGTCCTTTAATGGCAGTCTTGTAGGGGTAACCTCACATATTAACTACCAGTTGGCCCCTCTCCCTTCCCCTCCCCCGAAGGGAGGGGCGTAATCACCGAGATACCCCTATAAAAAGGATGTAGGCTTCATTATGTTCTTTGTTGGTAGTCTTGTAGGGGTAACCTCACATACTACGCCCCTCCCTGCGGGGGAGGGGTTGGGGGAGGGGCCACTATCTTATGGGCTCGAACCGTGCGCTTAAAACCTCCGTGACCTCCGTGTGCTCTGTGAGAGATAAACCTTCTGAACGTGTGAGGATGCTAAGCTAAGAATCGGTGAGCGACCCCTTTTGTGATGATGTGAGTCATACTTAACTTGCGTGAAAAACCTTTACAGGACACGACAAAGTCGCCCTTTATTTACGATGGGAATATTAGCAAGATGCAAGAATATAATCAGCACGTTATCAGAGAGTTACGAACACGAATTGAGAATATGCCCTTTTTGCACCAAGAAGGGCGTCTTCAACGTGCAAGAAGGGCATGTTCTCGGATGAAGAAGGGCGCTCTCTTGTTCCAAGCTCGGCCTTTCCTCGAAAAGAGGGGGGCATGACAACTGAAATATATTGACAATTCCTGCTTGAATGTTTAGCGTTCTTTTCCTCACAGAGTGTATGTTTTTTCTTTCATAGCGAGATAATTTAAGGGCTGTAAAGTATGTTTGGAGTATCACGCATGAGTAGGATTAAACTTAATATCTTTCAATTACAATCATGATGAATACTATCAGAGGGAGTAGCTTTTCCTCTTCTCTTTCCCTTTTCCAACTCCCTCTTAAATCGTAGTTTTAGATTTGCTGTCATTCTTGTCACGGCTTTTGTGTATGCAACCTACTGAAAGGAAGGTTATTGCGAGAAGTGTTAAATATGACAGCAAACAGAAAATAACATAAATGAGTATTGTCTTTTCTATCCAAACGCATAGTTATGAGTTTGTGAGAATATCTTTGATACGTATCGTTATGACAGTTCTTATACATCCATGATTTGACATGCTTAATACAACATCACTACGTTTTTTCGTAGTAAACATTTGTTTACTACAAATATTTATAGTACTTTTGTGATGTCAAAAGAATGCTATGAGAATATGAAACAGAGGAAGGAAATGATGGAGGTAACGCCCGAAGAGCGGGAACTCCTTGAGGGTATAAGAAATTACAATCGGTCTTTTCCAAACGGATACCCCGAGCTCTTGTGGGACTTACAACAACTCTTCGACTCAATGGTTCGGTCATCATACGACGAATAAATGCCCTCTTTTCCTCCTTACCAGGTGGGAGAGCATATTAAAACATAAACAGCATACAGATATGGAAACAGTAATGACAAAACCAGTAGTGGTTACAGATATGAAAAGAAAAGTACAAGACATCCTTATGGCGGTCTCATGGCGGGATTTTGCAGGAACCTATTTCCAGAAGTCATCGTCGTGGTTCTACCACAAAATGGACGGTATCGACGGTAATGGAGGAGCAGGTGGTTTCAACGAACAAGAAGCTGAACAGCTGCGAAATGCGCTTATGGACCTGTCTGCTCGGATACGTCGAGCTGCTGAGAATATATAGGTGAGGGTCTCATTGAGCCTATGACATAAGCCACTCATCGCCTGTGAGTGCATATTAGCCTCTCGCTTTGCGGGGGGCTTTATGTATTGTTTAATGAGCGTTGTCCACCGTTTTTTTCCTCCCTCACAACCCCCTATACAATTCGATATAGGCTTGGGCCACCTTGATAAAGTCGTGGTGCTTGCGGACATACTCATAGCTTTGGCGGCGGAGAGAGGGGACGAGAGAGAGGTTGTTGACAAGCTTTGTGAGTTCTTCCACACAACTCTCGTAGGTGGGGAGGACGTTGATAATAGGGTGGAGGACAGTCTCGTTGAGGATAGCATAGTTCTCTGGTTCGCCGCCACCGATACAGATAATACCGTGGGCCATGGCCTCTAAGGGATTCATCGAGGGCGTGTAGCTGTAGAGCTGGTCCATGATAGCATCCGAGCCCAGCATCGTTCGCACGTATTCATCAAAGGGTAAGCCCGTTACAAGCTTAAGGTTGAGTTTGTCGGGATACCGTTCTTTCACCGTCTCGGCCGCTCGCAGCATGATATCCGTACCTTTATAAGCTGACCGATGCTTACTAATTCCGATGAAGAGGTTCAGGAGGTCTGGTGGTGTGTCAGGTATGTTGGGTCGCTCACCCACCACGATAGGGAAGGGGATAAAGACCGTCTTCTTCGGGAAATGCGGTTCGTAGCATCTCCAGTATTCGTAGAGTCCTGTCACGATAGCGTCGCACTCGTTCGCCATCAGTATGTTGAGCCGTTCCTTCTCCGTACCGATCCAGTCCTTGCGCTCGGCCTTAGCCTCCTCGTTCTGGCGCAGTCTGCTACCAATATTAAAGTCGCTATAGCGCAAGGGCATCGTCGTTGAGCACGTATCTACCCAATAGTAATCCATTCCGAAACCACAGAGTATCAGCTTCTTATTATGCTTCTTCAGATAACGGAATATCGAGCTGAGGCGTTCGGCTTTAAGTTCAAAGAACATGGGGTTGATGAACTGCACGACATCATAGCCTCGCAGGCGTGGCAGCAAGGCATAGATTTTAGCCAATAGGCGTAGTCCACCGAGTCGACCAGGGTGTCGAGCGACATCGATGTCACGTGGGTAGTTCTTCCAGAAGTCGCCATTCGATACCACAGTCACCGTGTGTCCTAATTGGCGCAGACCCTTTGCCAGTGTGTTGTGTACGTTACTATATTCGCCTAAGAGGAGTATTCTCATTCGTTGTGGGTGTTCTTTCGCAGAGGGAGAAGGGTTAAGCTGCTTTTTAGATTGTCCTGTTCTTGTGTTCTTATTAGGCCATCATAGAAGTCTCGGGACGGGTCGAATGTAAGGCAGTCAGTCCCCTTCTCGTAGATAAAAATTACCGTTTCAGGCGTAAGGTCATCAATAGTATTCTACGTCCGAAACTACTGTTTGTCATTCTTCTAAACCATTTATACTTACTTGTATAATCCTTGTCAGGCAGCGGGAAGAGGCCGTGCTGGGAGAGACGTTGGAGTACATGGTTGAGATGAGTCTCGTCATGTGTGAGCGTGATGACATTGTAGATCAAGTCCATTGACAGTTGTGCGATGCGTCGTTCCATAGCGATACGCTCCTTAACAGGGAGGTGGTCTACCCCTTCTTGTAGTCGGTAGATAACCTGTTCGGCGTCAGCAAGGCGTCTGATGCGCCACCGTCTGTCACGTCTGTGCATGATTGAGCCTTCGCGTTTACGGTAGTAATAAGCCTTGTTATGGGTTGTGTAGATGCTTTCAGCACGTAGCATGAGTTGTGGGGTAAACTCTTCATCCTCATGGAGCGTACCCTTCGGGAAGCGAAGGTCGTGTAGTATGTCCTTATGAAAGAGGAGCGTACAGACCGAGCCGTGTATGTTGTTGTGTGTCATATACTCCGTTCCACTAACCGGACCCTGTGCGTCAGCGAGCGGTTTGACCGTCGTCTTATCCGTAGACTCAAACAGAACCATGTCGGCCTCTTGGTATCTAATGATGTCAAGGCACTGCTCGTAGGTGCTTGTCAGCAACATATCGTCGCCATCAACGAACTGAACAAAGCAGCCTTCAGCCAAGGCCAATCCCGTGTTTCGGGCCTGTCCTAATCCTTGGTTAGGCTGTCTGACGTAGATGATGTCGGCCGATAAGGCCAGTAACTCATTGATAAGCGAATAGTCGGCACCGTCATCCACGACGATAATCTGGCGTTCGGTCTCATTGAGACTCAATGCCAAAATACTGTTGACACAGTCTCTTAGTATATCAATAGACTCGCTATAGTAAGTGACAATGAAGCTTACTAATGGCTTATCTTCCTTATTTTGTGAATAAACTGGTTGAGTTGACATAAGCGTTTTAATCCTATTAGGTGGAGAATAAAGAGTTTCAAGGTTCCTTTGTAGGGTAGGACGGGTAGGAGGGGAGCGGCATGTGTGGTCTCATAGACATCCATCTGAATGTTAACCAACGCCTCGTAATAGGCAGGAGTCAGTTCTCCCCATAGATGAAGGTGCTTGAGATGCGCCTTGAGGAGGTCGGTCAGTTCCTTTCCCCCCGCCTTTGCGGTGATGCCTCTGTCGTTCTGACAATAATAGTACAGGCCCACGGAGGTTGTTGCCACTACCTTTGCCCGTTGGAGAAGGTAAGGATAAGTATAGACATCTTCGAACACCTTGCCCACAGGGAAGCGTATCTCAGAAAAGAGATCACGTCGGAAAACTTTATTACAGGCGTAGGTGTGGAGGTGACCACCCCGTAGCCAATAGTCGCGAACAGAGTCGACTGTCGTGTCATCGAAGGTCAGCAAGCGTTCTTTCGACGCACATCCATAGTGCAGCAAGGCAGGATATTCAAGGATGTCGTAGTCGGGATGAGCAGCTAACACAGCCATCAAGGCCGCGTAAGAACCCTCGGCAACGAAGTCATCAGAGTCGACAAAGGTAAGATAGTCGCCTGTTGCCACGTCTATCCCAGCGTTTCTCGCAGCCGAAAGACCCCTATTTGTCTGGTAGATAAGCCTACAGTTCGCTCTGTCGGCCGTCATCTCCTCGGCAATCTGCCGTGAAGCATCCGTCGAACCATCATCAATGAGCACCACCTCCATCCTGTTGTCTATCTGAGCCAACACACTCCTCAAGCAGCGACGAAGCGTGTCTTCAACGTTATAGATAGGTATGATAATAGATAGACTCATGTGATAATAGTTTGATGCAAAAATAATAAAAAACTTTGAAATGCGTTAGTTATTATGATGAAAAAAGCCTCTAATACTGACAGCTACCTACATATCTTAAAGTACATCAGCCTCTTTGGTGGTGTACAGGTGCTGAATGTGCTGATTGGTATCGTCCGTAACAAGTGTGTTGCAATGTTACTTGGACCGCAGGGAGTCGGTCTTATCTCTCTCTTTAACTCGTCAACAAGACTCATAGGCGACGCTACGAACTTCGGTATCCCTATGAGTGCTGTGCGCAATCTGGCTGAGGATTACGACAAGGGAGACGAGGAGAAGCTGACGGCCGACATTGCTGTCGTGCGCTCATGGAGCTTGCTGACGGCCTTGTTAGGTCTTTTTATCTGCGTTGCCCTCAGTCCGCTGCTAAGCCGTTACACCTTCTCATGGGACGGCCACACGCTTCATTTCGTACTGCTCTCGCCTTGTGTTGCACTGACAGCATTGGCGGGAGGCGAACTGGCCATCCTTAAAGGCGTCCGAAAGTTGGGTGCTTTAGCGGCTATCTCGGTCTATAATGTTCTCGCAGCCTTGGTGCTGACCGTCCCACTCTACTATCTCTTTGGTGATACAGCCATTGTCCCTTCGTTGGTGTTGATGGCCTTGGTGCAACTACTCCTAACCATCGTCGTGTCCTATCGGCTCTATCCTCCACACGTCTCCTTGCGTAAGTCGCTATTAGACAAGGGTTGGGGCATGATACGTCTGGGCACAGCTTTCGTCCTCGCAGGCATCTTAGGCTCTGGAGCTGAGCTGATCATACGTAGTTATCTGAACAATGTAGCCGACCTGTCGACCGTTGGCTTCTATAATGCAGGGTTCATGATGACGATGGTTTATGCTGGTATGGTGTTCTCAGCGATGGAGACTGACTACTTTCCTCGGCTCTCTGGTGTGAATAGCTTACGGTTCACTTTCAACCAGATCGTCAACCGTCAGATAGAAGTGACGCTTTTGCTCATCTCGCCTCTACTGTCTTTTTTCCTCCTGTTCCTACCCCAGTTGATTCTCTTCCTTTATTCTGATAAGTTCCTCCCAGCCCTCGGTATGGCACAGGTGTTGGTTCTGGCGATGTATGTAAGGGCCATTCGCCTACCCGTAGAATATATCCCTTTGGCCAAGGGCGACTCCCGTTCTTATCTAATCTTAGAGGGTCTGTATGACATCCTACTTGTTTCTCTTGTACTACTCGGCTTCTGGAAGGGACAACTCTTCGGTGCTGGATTAGGTGTAGCAGCGGCGGGAGTGCTCAATCTTGGCTGTGTCTACGGCTATGCCTACGTACGTTACGACTATCGACTGTCGTCTTCTGTGGTGGTCTATACGCTCATTCAGATGACTATCGGCCTCCTTGTCTTCTTTTGTGTACGTTCTGAACACAACAGCCTACGCTGGGGAGCAGCCCTAACGTTGTGCCTCATCAGTACGATAGTCTCCCTTCGTGTGTTGAGATCGAAGTCGGGACTGTGGAATGCTTTGATTAATAAGGTGAAAAATAAGTTTAGTCGCCATGCCAAAGATTAGTATTCTCGTTGCCGTTTATAACTCGGCTGCCTACTTGCCGCAATGCCTTGACTCCCTCTTAGGGCAGACTTTGCACGACATAGAGGTGCTTTGTGTCGACGACTCATCAACCGATAACTCCCTTGCCATCCTACGACAATATGCCGAGAGAGACACTCGTGTGAAGGTGTTTGCCCTCGATAAGAACCATGGGATAGCCTTTGCCCGCAACGTGGCACTGTCGAATGCTTCGGGCGAGTTTATCTGCTTTGTCGATAGTGACGACTGGTTAGCCCCCAATGCACTTGAGGCTGTCTGCAAGACCTTCACCGATGAGGTGGATAGCGTACTCTTTCAGGTTGTTCTCCACTATGCTGATGGGCGTGAGAAAACCTATCCCATGCCCCCTTTCGAGGCCCTGTCGGGTGAGAGAGCATTTGTCGATAGCCTTACATGGAAGATACATGGAGTCTATGCCATCAGGGCAGCTATCCACCATGCCTATCCTTACGACGATGCCCTACGGACGTATAGTGACGAGAACATAACACGTATTCATTATCTAAAATCCCGTAAGGTAGCGGTCTGCGAGGGTGTTTACTACTATCGGCAGCACACTTCTTCTACCACACACAGGGTCAGTGTGCGTCGTTTCGACTATCTCTTAGCCAACGAGCGTATGCGTTGTCAGCTTGTTGCCATAGGCACCTCCGAGGTCAACCTCCGTTGTTATGAGACGATAAGATGGCAGAATTTAGTAGGGTTATACCTCTTCTATTATCTTCATCGGCATGAGCTCTCGTCCACCGACCGCCAAGAAGCCTTGTCAATCATGCGCCACGTCTGGCAAACCATCCATCTGCAGCAGGTGAGTCCGTCCCTCCGCCGCAAGTTCGGCTACATCCCCTTCCGTCCTTCATGGCTCCTCTTCCGTCTTCAAGAAGAGCTCTATTTCACCCTCCGCGCGCTTGTTGGGAGGAATAAGGAGGCTAAGTGACGCCTCACCCCCAGCCCCAGTTGGCCCCTCCCCCTTCCCCTCCCCCAAAGGGAGGGGCGTAATCACCGAGGTTACCCCTACTTCGCTGCGTGTGTCTTGATAGGAATGTGAACCCTCGCCGACACCTTTATGACTAATCATTAACACCTAACAACTATCACCCACCACCCATCTATGGCTAATCCTCAACACCTAATGCCCAACACCCAACACCCACCTTTAGCTATAACGCTCTGTGAACTCTGTATGCCGGAGGCCTTCTGTGGGCTCGAAACCGTGCGCAAAAAGCTCCGTGAACTCTGTGCGCTCTGTGAGAGAAAAACATATCCAGCATAAAAGAAAAACCTCCCCACTGCGAGTCTCAAGCGTTTTTTTCTCACAGATTTACACAGAAGAACAGAACACACAGCATTCCACAGAAGGCCTCCGGCATACAGATATCACAGAACCTTACAGCCATCTTTAGCTGAAACGCTCTGTGCGCTCTGTATGCCGGAGGCGTTCTGTGGGCTCGAAACTGTGCGCTTAAAACCTCCGTGACCTCCGTGTGCTCTGTGAGAAAAAAAATATCCAGCATAAAAGAAAAACCTCCCCACGACTCTCAGGTGCGTTCTTTTTCTCACAGATTTACACAGACGAACAGAACACACAGGGTTCAGAAAGATGATGGCCCCTCCCCCTTCCCCTCCCCCAAAGGGAGGGGCGTGATTACCGAGATACCCCTATAACAAGGGTGTACGCTTCGGTTTATCCTCATATTGGCAGCCCCATAGGGGTAACCTCACATTTCACTCCCCTCCCTACGGGGGAGGGGCCGGGGGAGGGGCCACTCTCTCATGGGATCGAAACAGTGCGCAAAAAGGCTCTGTTAACTCTGTGAGCTCTGTGAGAGAAAAACCTCCCCAGCGTAAGCAAAAAAAACTCCTACGCCTCACGCAAGTAGCCCAATAGGGGCCACCTCACATACGATCTCCCTATCTGAAACGAGTCAGCAGGGTGATAAAAAACCCTTACAATCCACCAAGTTGGCCACACTCACAACACGCAGATATCATTGCCTACAACCGAGGATATAACACACAAGAAATCAGCGTGTTACGTTTTGCATTCGAGAATATGCCTTTCTTGCTCGTAGAAGACGCCCTTCTTGACGCAAGAAGGGCATGTTCTTGAACGTAGAAGAGCATGTTCTTGCTTCAAGCACGGCCTTTTCTCGAAAAGAGAAGGGAGTAGCCTGCGAAATATCTTGACATTTCCTATTTACAAGGTTAGTATTCTTTCACTCAGGGAGGACCTTTCTTTCTCTCACAGATGAACACAGATGAACAGAACACACAGCATTCCACAGAGGCCTTGCGCCCACCACACATCACAGAACGTTACTGATAATATTGGCAGTGAGAACAGTACCATTTGAAAAAGGCGTTTATTTCTTCATCGCAAGCCGACGTTTGAGTCGACTATCAATAAGACTGAAAAGAGAATGTGTTGATAATGATACACCCTCTTTTCTTATGCCCGACGTAAAAATAATTGTGCTTTCTCTTTCGTTTTCACAGTAAAAGTCTTATATTTGCAACGTATTTGTTTTATAACAAACACGAATGCTTATGAACATAGTTTTAGATATCACTCGAAAACAAGTAACGACATCGGAACTCCTTAAACATAGACCAAACCTGCGAACAGGTTTCCTATCATCATTAGGACTGACGTCTGTAAGGCGATTTGAACGTTATTTGCAAGGGAACGACAGAGAAGACCTCCAGCGTGATGCAAAGGTTATTGCAAGAGATATGAACGTTGCTATAAAATACATCACAAATGGAAGAAAGAAATAAAAAGGACGCTGAGAACTGATTTCCTCTTCGAGGTAATAACATAACAAAAGAGGGTGTGTCGTAATAGACACACCCTCTTTTCTGTTTTTTCTGTACTGTCTTATCTAAGTTCTGTATCCTCTGATGGCCTACATAATGACCTAATGACAAAGGTAGACAGGGTAATTTTGAAGACAGAGTAACATGAGGACAGGAGAGACAGAAGGGGTGGTCTTGAAGACAGAATAACAGAGGGACGGAAGGAGAGAGATGTTTTTTTGAAGACAGAATGACATAATGACAAAGAGAGACAGATGTTTTTTGAAGACAGAATAACAGAGTGAGGGAGAGAAACTGGTGATTTTTGTAAGACAGAATGACATAATGACAAATAAAGAATGACGTATTTTTTCTCACAGAGAACACAGATGAACAGAACACACAGGGTTCAGAAAGATGATGGCCCCTCCCCCTTCCCCAGCTGGCCCCTCCCCCTTCCCCTCCCCCGAAGGGAAGGGGCGTAATCACCGAGATACCCCTATAAAAAGGATGTAGGCTTCGTTATATCCCTTTTTAGTAATGATAATAGCTGAAAGGCTCTGTGAACTCTGTATGCCGGAGGCGTTCTGTGGGCTCGAAACGTGCGCAAAAAGGCTCTGTTAAATCTGTGAGTTCTGTGAGAGAAAGAAAAGTCTTTCGTGAGAGAAAGAACTCCCCAACGAGTCACATGCGTCTCATCTCGTAACGAGGGTGCGTTCTATTTCTCACAGATTTACACAGAAGAACAGAACACACAGGGTTCAGAAAGATAGTGGCCCCTCCCCCTTCCCCTCCCCCGAAGGGAAGGGGCGTAATCACCGAGATACCCCTATAAAAAGGATGTAGGCTTCGTTATGTTCCTTATTAGTAATGATAATAGCTGAAAGGCTCTGTGAACTCTGTATGCCGGAGGCCTTCTGTGGGCTCGAAATAGTGCGCCAAAAAGTTCTGTTAGATCTGTGCGCTCTGTGAGAGAAAAAACTTTCCACGAATTAATACGTGCGCTAAAACCTCCGTGACCTCCGTGCTCTCTGTGAGATAAAAATCTCCCCACTGCGAGTCTCAAGCGTTTTTTTCTCACAGATTTACACAGATGAACAGAATTCACAAAGGTGCACAGAGACATTAAGTCAACCGATATCACAGAGCGTTACAGCCACCTTTAGCTATAACGTTCTGTGATATCTGTATGCCGGAGGCCTTCTGTGGGATCGAAACAGTGCGCAAAAAGGGTCTGTCAAATCTGTGAGTTCTGTGAGAGAAAGAAATGTCCTTCGTGAGAGAATAACCTCCCCACAAGTTTTGCATACGTGCGCTCTGTGAGAGAAAAACCTCCCCATGATAAGTCTCCAATGTTCTTTTTCTCACAGAGAGCACAGATGAACAGAACACACAGCATTCCACAGAGACATTAAGTCAACCGATATCACAGAACGTTACAGCTAATCTTAGTTGAAAGGCCTCTGTGAACTCTGTATGCCGGAGGCCTTCTGTGGGCTCGAAACCGTGTGCAAAAATGCTCCGTGAACTCTGTGCGCTCTGTGAGAGAAAAAACTTTCCACGAATGAATAAGTGCGCTTAAAACCTCCGTGACCTCCGTGTTCTCTGTGAGAGAAAAAACTCCCCAGCGTGAGAGAAAAAAATGTCCTTCGTGAGAGAATAACCTCCCCACGAGTTTTGCATACGTGCGCTCTGTGAGAGAAAGAAACGCTATGAATCGGTGAGCGTATCTGTCTCGTGATGATATAAGTCATTCTCAACACGCATGAAAAACCTTTACAGAATACTACGGGTAGCCCTTTATTTATGATAGAAATATTAGCAAGAAGGAAGAATATAACGCACATGATTTCAGTGAGTTATGAACACGAAAGGAGGAGAGGCCTTTCTTGCATCAAGAAGGGGCTTTCCTTGTATCAAGAAGGGCGTGTTCTCGAACATTGAAGGGCGTCTTTCACAACCTTGAATGGCCTCCCTTATATTTAAGAACTATGAAAATAGCTTACAAACACACCCTGCTTAACCCACCCAAGCAACCCTGCCTCGTCCACAACCCCACTTCGTAATGTCCACACCTCCTGCTTGTATCACCATAAACCCACTCCTCCTCGTCTACTAAATCATGGTATATCATCCCCAACCCTAATCTGTTTCGTCCACAACCCCATTTTGTTCTGTCTACGAAATCATGGTATATCATCCCCAACCCTAATCTCTATCGCCCACCAACTCACTCCGCATCGTCTACAAGCTCATTCTGTATCATCCGCTGCACCATGGTATTTCGTCTACTAACTCATCCTGTGCTCTCTCCAAACCCTCCCTACATTGCCTACGCCCCAACGTTCACTACTCGTTCGCTCAAGGCCTTCTTCTTCACAACACACAAAAAAAGAAGAAGCAAAAAACTGCTGTCTTTTACTTCTTCTTATTTAATCCCTATTTCTCGTCCTACACCCCTTATGCGTGATTACCCATAATAGGAAGGTCGGCATTTATTCCCTTCTCGTTTCGAGGAGAGGATGGGGTGAGTCCGTCTGTTTGCTAATCTTAGTCGCCAATGTAGATTGGACGTATGCTGTACATATCTGTTTTTGGAGGGTAATCATTACCAACAGTAGGATTACCAACAGTAGAAAGTGAATATTGATTCCCGAGCATACCGAATACAAATGAGTAAGCTTGGGTCTCCTTTTTGTTCTTGTCTGTATGTAAATGAGGGTCTGCTGTCCAATAAATTCCTCGTAGTCCTGGATAAATCAGTTTAGGGTCACCATCATTATAAGCACCAACAGAACCTGCAGCAGGGAAGAAAATACCTTCGTTGATTCTCTCTTTTGTAAAGGCATACAACTGACTTTCTGGTAATTTCATACCTCCCTTGCCTGACTCCTTCAATTGACCTTTATTGGTAATAACACCACTTGCATTCCTTTGCACCGATACACCATTAGGTACAGCATATCCATGCGCAACACCATCAGGAATGAAGAGAGAACCATAAATCTTATGTCCATCAACTTCAATATAACCAGCATACTGTGTAGTATTTGCCATGAGCTTCTTAAAATCGTCCATTGTAGGTAGTCTCCATTTATGCTTTGATGCATAGTAGGCAAGGTCACCAAACTCGCTATTACTATCCAAAATCTTTTCACTTATTCCAGTTGTAGAATGAGAATAATGTGGTCTATTTGCGTTAGCGTAGTTATGAGCCTTAGAGATATCTCCCCAGCGGAAACGGTCAAACTCGATAGCATCGGCATCTACACCTCCATTTAATTTGGGAAGATTACCACTTGGATAGAAGTAATCCCATGGGTTTTTGGCAAGGTGATAACCATCTACCCAACCAACATCCTTTCTATCAGGAGTGTATTGGAGGTTATATTTACCCCATTTCACACCTTCAACTTCTACGTATGGAGGATTTGGATCATATTCCTTAACCGCAACAAGATAACGGTCGTAGTTCGCCTTCTCTATTGGTAAATCCACACCAACAGAGAAACGATAAGTCTTATTGTCACTTCCGACAACTGTAAAGGTTGGTCTGAATTGTTCCTCTGGGAATACAGCTACAACAAATGAATCAAGTGGAGCAGAAGGAGTAATAGTAATATCGCCCTTCTGTTTCTCTGTCAATTGACCTGTACTCATATCGAAGATACCACTTGTGATAACATTCGAAATGGTAAGTTTCTTTAGGTTCTTAAGCTCTTGACCATCTGCTTTGAACTTCAGACGAAGCACAGCATACTGCTTCTTCATCTGCACATTACCTGTTACATTATTGCTTCCAGGTGTTGTCCTAACGTGTGTTGTGCCATAACTGAAGTCAAAGTATTTGAGATTCTCTAACTTACCATCTTGTGCACGGTTCACAACTTGTCCATTCTCAGACAAATTACTCTTATTTAAGTTGATATCTACCTTGTACTGTTCGTGACCGGCACTTTGCTGGTAAGGGAAGAAAACAGCAATCTCGTCATTATCAGCACAAGTTACATTACCTTCCAACAATGTATTAGCACCATTGCCTTTTGCTACTAAGTCCTCAGTTTTATCAGGAGTGGTTAAGTTATAAACCATAAATTTGTCACCCTTTCTCCACTGGTTACCGTCTTGCAGACTGATATAAGAACGAGTCATCGCATTATCGGCAGATAAAGTTAATGAGCGCTTTGCAGTCTTTGTAGGACTAATAAGAGTATTCCCTTCATTGTTCAAATCGCTTGAGCATGATGTTAAGCTTATGGCGATGATACTGAGGATAATACCATAAATGTTCTTTAATCTCATGAATACAATATTTTTTTAATGGTTCGTAATTAATCTTCTTCGTAGAAAGGAAAGCTTGTTTTAGCCGGATTGGAAGGATTGCCTCCAGCAGTGGAGTTGTTAAGCTCATGCTCACCATGAGTGTTATAATTCTGATTAGATGCACCTGGGCTTCCTGCCAACATAGCATTCTCTACAGCCATGCTCATACATACGCTGCATGGTCTTACATAAATCTTTTTCATCTTACTGAGTAATTTAATTGTATTGTTTTGTTATTGATTTCCTATAGTGTATAAGCTGTTGTAGCCTACCATCTGAATACGTTATAATAATAAGGAATATGTTTTAATTATCCTTTAAATAGCGATATTATTTAGCTGTGAGGCCACAAAGGTACGATAAATTTATTAAACTGAATGGGACGTTTAGTTAAAATAATAAAGTTTGGTATATATTTAACAAAACTATACAGAATGATGATACTTAGACAGGATGACGTGTTTAGACAGAATGAACGGTTTTAGACATAATGACATAATGACAAGTTTAGACGAGAAGAGGTGTTTAGACAGAATGACGTAATGACATGTTTAGACGGGGTGATGTGTTTAGACAGAATGACGGAATGACATGTTTAGACGGGGTGAACGGTTTTAGACAGAATGACATAATGACATGTTTAGACAGAATGACATAATGACATAATGTGAACATATAGTAGACTGTAGGGCGGAGGACTGGTTTACGAGGAGACAGGGGAACACACGTGGGGCAATAAAAGACAGGGGAACAGATGAACAAGTTCTATGAGTAACAAGGGAGTAAAGGTATGACAGGGTATGAGGAAGACAGGGTAATAGGGTAAGTTGACAAGTAAACGAGTAGACAGGTAGACAGGTTAATTGTTATAGAAGACAGGGTAACGGGGTAAGTTGATAGGTTGACGAGGAGACAGGGGAACACACGTGGGGGAAGAAAAGACAGGGTAACAGATGAACAAGTTCTATGAGTAACAGGGGATAAGGGTATGACAGGGTATGAGGAAGACAGGGTAACAGGGAGACAAGCATGGCTTTTAGTAACAGAGGGGAGGAAATTTAGTAACACTTTCGGAGGGAGATACGGGGATAGGGGAGGGCGAGAAAGAGGGCATGAGATAAACAAAAAAGCGACTCAGTGAGCCGCTCTTTGTATGGTTAGAAAGCCCTTGCTATTACCATGCAGGACTTTTCAGCCAAGGGAGGAAATAAGCGTTTGCTGGCGCACTATCTTTATAAAGTCCCTGATTAACACCATCAAGATTAATCTTTGTATAAAGTGATACTGGCTCGCCAGCTTTAATATCATCCTTATCGTTTAGCCAATAATTGTCTAATTTGAATGTTCTTACGATGATATCTTTCGGATCTAATCTCTTCCAAAACTCATTATGGCACATGTAATAACCTGCTACATTCAATGACAGGTTATAGTTTGGACCTAAATAATAGGTCTCAACCTTAACGTCACCCGATGTTGCATTAGCACTTGGGAACGTCATTCTGACAGCTACTTTATAATTATTTGTAGGGTTATTGTCTCTGTTATCAACAGGTTTCATGTACATAATGCCATACATGACTTTACTTCCGTGCACAGAACAAAACCAGTTGTCAAATTTCCTCTGTTCTCCATTCAAATCAACAAAGTCACGATGTGAACCTGTTGTTAAGCTCAGTCCATAGCCTGCCCCTGCATTAAAAGGTGATACACCACCTAAGGGCTTGTTATTTTCTAACTGTAACTTAGGGTTATTAAAGATAGCCGTAAACTCTGAATACTTAGGCAGTCTATATAGGTGACTATCCAAATTAGGATAATTACCTCTGCTCATAGTTCCCTCAGCAATGCTCTCTGAGTTCCATCTTGGTAGGCTCTCCATAGAATATCCATTAGGATGTCCATTAGGATGTCCATCAGCTTGTCTATAAGCCCACAAACGCTCGATAGGTAAGGTTGGACGTACTATTCTTAGTGTCACATCATAGCTGGAACCTTTCTTGAGGTCGTCGCTGAAGCTGGCTAAGAGATAGCGGTTGCCCATGAAAGGCTTCCAAGTATTGGGATTGGTTGTGTACACTGACTTATCGTATGTGTACTTTGTTCGAGTTGGGTCGGTCACGTCTACCTTACCGAAAAGCAAGGTCTCATTGACAATAGCACTATAATTACTTGTCTTCTTATAGTCAACAGGCATCAAGCAGATAAGGAAACCGCGGTTGGTCTTTGTGTTTGAAGCGGCTTGCCCTGACTTCTTATAGCTATTAAAATAGATGTAATTGTCAAGATCGTTTTGTCCTTGACGAAGTGAGCCATCATCTTTAGCCGACTCATAGTTTAGCTTGATATTCGTTGTATAGTGCTCTGCGTTATACTTCTTGTACTCAGCCGAAGTACGCGTAATAGCCTTTGCGCTGTTTGGCTCCCAGTAAGAAGATGCCAAGTCGGCATCATCAGAAACATCATTGCCGACGTTGAACTTATATGAACCTGAAGAGCAGAACGCATTACTCTCTAACGTAACCTCACGATTAACCTTTGTGTCGAGCCCTACACGGTTCTCCAAAGACAGAACGAGGAATACTCCCTGTGGCTTGAAGACCATCTTCTTGCTCTCATTATAGAGTTTCAACTTACTTCCTTGCTTAACGATATGACGCCAAGTAGTTGCGAAAGGACACGAAGTAGTAAACTCTTTACCCTTTTCTATCACATTGATAGTAGTCTCGGTGTTCACTTCTAAGTCGTCACCTTTCTTCTCTCCACCGCCCATAAAGGCCATGATATACCAATCGCCAGTCGTCAGATTGCTCGTAGTAGACAATTGGTTAAGATGGAACTTCACGTCGGAACCTTCTTTTGTTACCGACCAGTTGGCCTCGACAACTTCTTTTTTATTATGCGTCTTGTTATAAAGTACGACCACCGAAGGCATTGTCTTCTGTGTGATATTCAGTTTTGGATATAACACAGTCTTCCCACTAATATTCTCCTCGCTAACCTTGAAAGGCATATTCGCCCTTGTCTGCGCTTGGTTTTCGGGATTGTCAGTGCTTGTTTCTATGTCTACGTCGTATGTCTTTACAGCTCCCGTAGAAGAAGTAGTACCTGTGTTTGAATCGTAGTCTACGTTTGTTTCGCTACACGATAGGCATAGCAATGAGGCCAAGATAGCCATTGAAAAAACTTTTATGGACATTGTTTATCTCTTTCTAAGTATTGTTATAGTAGTCTTACTCGTTATTAAAATCACCTGTCAGCGTACATTCTTGTGTGCTGCATGAGGATTATTGATCGTCTATTTCGCCCGTCAAATCTCCGCCATAGTTAATATCCTCAATACTTGCCTCTGGTCCTGAACCCGCTAATAAAGTTGCTGTCTCAACAGCAATGATGCTTATACACGGTGTAACATACTTCTTACTTCGGTTTGCTGATACTCCACACATCGGAGCGTCTTCGTTTTTTGAAACATAATAATATCGTATTAAAATTTAATCGTACATTTATAGTAAGCGCAACTACCTGTTGCTTAACTACCTTTTATCCTTTCTGACCCATCCGCTTTAGGTCTATTCCTTGATTTCTAAGTATGCTAAAAATAGCAAAACGGCCTGCAAAGGTATGAAAAAAAATAAATAAAACAATGGAACAATTACAACTTTTTAATATGCGTAAGCGATATTCTTTCTTATCCGTGAGCGTTTTCTGTATGATTTTCAAGGACTTTCCGAGCCCGTTCTGTTTAGTTGTCATGGGCACTGAAGCCGACTAAGAAAAGTGGTTGTGAGGGTTTTTCTTTCGTTCTTATATGCTATTTATATTCTATATTTTAAGCTGACTGCACTTTTAAGAGGGGTTGTAATTATGTGATGATAAATCAGTTATAAGCCATGAAAGGCGATAGTAACGACAGTAATCTTAATCTTCATCGAATTACGTTGCGAGAGTTTCTGCTACTAATACTCCATTGCTCCCCACCAATTTAGTAAGGGTAAACGCAGAGTAAAGTTCAGCTTTATTCCTACAATTGATATCCGTCAATAAAGAAGAGATATTAATAGTCTTACACAACTTTATTGCATAAATATTTGTTAATATCAAAACAAAAGCCTAACTTTGCACTCCAAAATCAGAAAGTGGTAGATTGTTAATACGAAATTAGTTGATTTAAGACAAGTAACAACTATTTTTAGACGAAACAAAAAAACGATATTAAGTTATGAAAAGTAATGTAACGACACCGAAGATGGCATATCTTCAGCCAGTTTGTACGTTTGTTAATGTACAAGCTGAGTCACACATCTTAACGATTAGTGCGACAACAACAAACCCTGTAGAGGGTGGTGACCCAACAGGCGGCAGTGGTAATGGCAATACACCAAACCCATTCACAAGTGGTGCTGCTCATTCTAAGACGCAGCAAAATTTCCTTGATGCACCAGAAGATTACTAAAGAATTAATTTATAACGATTAGAAATGAAGATAATGAAAAAGAATGTCTTATTTCCTGTAGCATGCTTCTTGATGGCAGCTCCACTGCTAACAAGTTGTCATGACGATGTAGACAGCTCTACAGCCGAGAACACAACTATCCATACTTATAGCCTCGTTGCTGATGGTGCAAACGCACTGCAGCAGGAACCAGCTACACGTGTTTTGAGTGAAGATGCTAACCATAAGATTAAGTCTGAATGGGGTAAACAAGATGATATCTTAGCTTACGTAGTAGGCGATGATGGTCTTCAAGCCGACAACTATAGCTATATAACAAATAGTAATTTAGGTGGTAAGAGTAATTTTGACGGAGAAATAGCTTCAAGTGCTGCGCTCACTACTAATAGCCAGATTGCTTTCCTCTATCCTGGTAAGGCTGCACAAGGCAATAACAGAACCATTACACCTGTTGTTAAAAACGATGATAGAAGTAGTCTTTATCATGAGGCAAGTGACAAAACACAGAAACTCGTCGAGTTAAACCTCTCTAAGCAGGATGGTACAGCAAAGACTATTGGTGAGCGTTTCGACTTCCAATGGACTAAGCAGAAGCCAAAGAAGGTTGAAGGAAAGAAAGTTGACATAAGCCTTGGTAAGCTTAAGCGTATCGTGACTATCTGGGGATTGCGTTTTACAAACGAAAGTAACCAACCTCTTACAAACATCGACTCTATCTATATCTCAAATGTAAAGAGTAGTGATGTGTTCAATCTTGATGAAGGTACTTTCGTAGAGAACAACTTTGATGATGAGCGAACAAACCTCGTTATCAAGCCAGAACAAGGTCAGACACTTAGTTCTGCCAATGGTAAATATACCTATGCTGCGTTCATTCCTGGCAAATACACGGACGTTGTTGTTATGGTATTCGCAAATAATAAGGTATATCAGAGAACTTATAGCTCAATCACCTTTAACGAAGGAATCGTATATCGTTCAGACCTCTTAAAGATGGAAGAGCCAAAGCAGAAGGCGTCTGTTCTGGTACAAGGAGTACAATGGGCTACTGGTAACTTCATCCACTATGGTCCTGTCAATGGCGGCTACTGGGGTATAGCACCTGCACAGTGGTGGATTTCAAAGCGTGCTATGTATATAGATAGCCACCGTAATGAAACGTCTTCTGGTGGAACTCTTGTTTCATCTCAGTTTGCAAATTCACCTAAACAAACAACAGATGATGTAGACCTCTTCCGCTTCGGAGATATTGAAAACGCTCTCAATCTTAAATCAAATACGTATAAGAGTGGAAATGTAGAGATTTCACAGAAATTCTATGTCGGTGATGGACCTGGTCAAGCACAAACTTCCGACCGTACAAAGGCAAAAAATGGTGACCTTGTTTGGTATTACACGATGAACAATCATAGGAAGTATCGTTATCCTACAGAGGCTGATATCTTGTCTCTCTTTAATGATGCTAATGTGCAACCAGCTTACTGTTACACCGATAAGGGTACTCTCGTATATGGTGCATACTACACAACTAATAATGGAGGTACTTCTAATAGAATCAAGGCATTCCCTACAGGTGTAAGAGCATACGATAAATACAAGAATGTTACAGCACTTGTTCGTGCTAACATCGGTTTGTTCTTGCCGATTACAGGTAGACGAGAAACGCTTAATGATCAGATGGGTCTAAGAGATATGACATGGGGATCAGGTGCTTATGGACAATATATGACTTCTCAAACTAAAAGTGCTTTCCTTGTACTTGAAACTAATCACTTTGTGTTTGGACCTAAAGATTGGGCCTATAGAAGTTCAGCTTTTAATAAAGCACTTGCTTCTGCCATCCGTCCTGTATTGGTTAGTGATGATGGTCAAGAGGATCCTGTTTACTCTGCATTTGCCAACATCAAGTAAGACAACGATGGTACTTGCCACGCAACAAGGCTTTATCTAAAGCCTAATAAGAATTTTCAGTTTATGCTTTTATACGCATAAAAGCAAGGCACTATAAGCCTCACCACATTCGGACGTCAGTCCTACTGTGGTGGGGTTTCCCGTTTTAACGGCCTGTACACATAGGGAGACAGGGTGAAAGAAGACAGAATAACAGAATAAGACAGGGGAGACTGAATAAGTGCGGACAGAATAACAGTGTAAGACGAAGGGTAAGAGAAGACTGATTAACAGAAGAAACAAAGAAAGATTGCGCGGACCGTTTCTACAATCTTGGGGCTGAATCTTGGGAGAGATGAGGGATGATTGGATAGTAAAAAATTCATTACAACTCTTCGACCCAATGGCCCTCTAACCAAGGATATTACATCCCCTATAACCGACTTTATAACCTTCATAAAATCAGGATATTACGTATAGCGTTTAAGACTACGCCCTTCTTGCTTGTAGAACAGGCCCTTCTTGCTTCAAGAAGAGCCTGTTCTTAAATGTAGAAGAGCCTCTTCTTGCTACCAGTTCGCCCTTGTCTCGAAAAGAGAGGAGTGTGGCGTGTGAAAAAAGTTGACATGGTGGTCTCCCCCCAAACCGACTGCGCAGGAGGGGGAGTAGTATGTAAGGTTACCCCTACCGGCCCGGCCTCACCCCCAGCCCCTCTCCGAATGGCGAGGGGAGTAGTATGTGAGGTTACCCCTACTGGGCTTCTGATGATAGGAGATAAGCTGTTAGACATACGGAGGACATCTGGGGGTGATGCTTCTGTTGGCTGTAACGCTCTGTGATATCGGTTGACTTAATGTCTCTGTGAGGCTTTGTGAAATCTGTTCTTCTGTGTTTTTCTGTGAGAAAAAGAAAATACCTGAGAGTCGTGGGGAGTTTTTTCTCTCACAGAACTCACAGATTTAACAGAACCTTTTTGCGCACAGTTTCGAACCCACAGAACGCCTCCGGCATACAGATATCACAGAGCGTTTCAGCTAATGTTGGCTGTAATGTTCTGTGTTATCGGTTGACTTAATGTCTCTGTGAAATGTTGTGTATTCTGTTCTTCTGTGTTCTTCTGTGAGAGAAAAAACTTTTTGAGACTCGCTGGGGAGTTTTTTCTCTCACAGAGCGCACAGAGTTCACTGAGCATTTTTGCGCACGTTTCGAGCCCACAGAACGCCTTCGGCATACAGAGTTCACAGAGGCCTTTCAACTAACATTAGCTGTAACGCTCTGTGATATCGGTTGACTTAATGTCTCTGTGAAAGTTTGTGTGTTCTGTTCTTCTGTGTTCTTCTGTGAGAAAAAGAATATTGGAAACGTGTGGGGGGAGGTTATTCTCTCACAGAGCGCACAGAGTTCACAGAGCATTTTTGCGCACAGTTTCGAGCCCACAGAAGGCCTCCGGCATACAGAGTTCACAGAGGCCTTTCAACTAACATTAGCTGTAACGCTCTGTGAAATCGGTTGACTTAATGTCTCTGTGGGCCTTTGTGTGTTCTGTCTAAAAATCACACCTATCTCCCTTTGTCATTATGTCATTATGTCTTAAAAAAAATACCTGTCTCCCTTTGTCATTATGTCATTATGTCTTAAATAAAACACCTGTCTCCCCTCGTCCTCATGTTACTCTGTCTTCAAAACCACCCTATCTGTTACTCCCAGAACTTGTTCATCTGTTACCCTGTCTCCCTCATACCCTGTCCTGCCCTAACCTTTTGTTACTCTGTCTTTAATTACCCTGTCTAACCTGTGCTTACGTCCAGTCTTTCTAACAAGCAACTTGTTCGCTTGTCAACTCGTCAACTTGTCAACTCGTTCACCTTGTGTTTATATATGTTAAATAATAAATTTTATGTAAGTATTATAAGTATTTAAGTTGTTTGAAAGATAGGTGTCATTAGACCAATCTAATAGTTCGAGCACTGAGAGGAGGTATAATTGACTGCTTATAAGGGCTTTGCGAAGGTGAGGACAAAGGAGGTAGGCCCTGTGAGTTAGGCAGTTATTGCTCGAAGAAAGCTAAAGGATGTGAACAAGAAAACCTAAATCGGTTACACCTTATTATATATATAGGGGGTGAGCAGATGAGAACTTCAAATAGAGAGAAGGAGTAAGTAAAGAGTACTACTCATTCGAAAGCGAAGGAAAGGTATAACAGGAGTAAGCACACAAGGACCTCTTATATAAGATAGGAACAAGCGAACAAGAACTTCTGATGTAGCGGAGTAAGCCGTTGAGGACTTCTAAGAGAACGAAAGACGAGACCGCAGCAGACTACTGACATCGACCCAATTAACAAGAAAAAATTAGGAAAGTAATAAATAAAAGTTTAAAACCTAAACCTGATGAGAATCTTTAAAGAATCAAAGCAGAAGCATCTGTACTTCTCGGCTGCCTTTGCTCTATCATTAGCAT
>QWCF01000275.1_pt1 | contig 22424 bp, 15 predicted proteins | sample 1972521 | NCBI WGS metagenome assembly QWCF01 (sample SAMN09866715, study PRJNA288562) | Human oral metagenome isolate term4_saliva, whole genome shotgun sequencing...
TCTCAACTTGTGTCTAGTTTTCCAGTAGACTTACAAAAAGACTGTCTACTTATTCAGCTAATATAACAAAAAAGAGTCTAGTCAAATCAGGAAAAGTCACCAAGTACGTCTGTCGGTCGTCACCATCCATTAGAATTGAAATGTTCCCAGCGGTGGTACGCCAATGTTCCAGCGGCGGAATATTCATGTTCCGGCGTTGGAACATGAAAGTTCCAGTGCGGGAACATCCGTGTTCCAGCGTGGGAACATTACACCGCAGCCCTTACTTGCGGCGTGGAGGCTTAATATAATGTTCCTCGAAAGCTATAAATTCTGGTTCTGTACCAGGGGCTACCTCTTCAAATATCTCACGTATTTGTGCTTGCTCCTCAGGCGATATAACCACATCGCCACGGCGCATTCGCCCTATTTGCGTAAAGCCAAAAGCGTCTTTCAACCGCTCATGAATCTCCGCCTCTGCATTGCCCGTGAGCGTCCCATAACGCCAACGCATACCACGAGCAAAGCGTCTCAACTTCCATTCATAATACTTCGGGCATTGCGAATAGCCGCCAGCCTGCTCAATGAGTTGGGGATTTGTCACGCTTAGAAATACGTATTCCTCGGCTATCTCCTGTTGGGCGATGTGCCAAAGCGTGCAACTCTCACGACGTGGGCACTGGGGCATATAGCAACTGTATTTATCCATTATTGTTCAAGATTTAGTTAACTGATATTTATAACACATGTATGTGCTTGATTGTTGCAAAGTTACTATTTTAAGGGAGATAACCAAAGAAATGTGCGCCGAATATGGGTAATAGTTCACTGAAATTATTATCCTGTGTCGTGCACACTGCCCATAGCTTTTACGCTTGTAAGGAACAAATAAATGCTAAAAAAGCCTTGTATATTAGAAAATTAACCTACCTTTGTAGCATTAAATACAACATCTAAAGGTTATAGATTAGTGTTATTTGATGCCTAAAAGCCACAAAACGTCTTGTATAAGACCCTTTGTTAGAGAAGAATTAATCTACAAGGTTTTATGGAAATAGCATGGTAAACGACCTATTACCAACGTTGGAAACAATTAAGACATACATTAATTAAACATTATGAACAAAAAGCTACTCCTGTGTATAGGCATGCTCTTCTTTTGTATCAGCATGGCTTTTTCACAAACCAAGGTTACGGGTACGGTGGTGGCAGCCGATGATAACGAACCTGTTATCGGTGCAACTGTCACTGTTGTGGGGGCTAAGATGGCAACAGTCACCGATGTCGATGGTAAGTTCTCATTGACTACTGACGTTGCAAACCCACAAGTGACAGTGGCGTACATCGGTATGGTGTCGCAAACACTGAAGGCTACCACTGACATGCACGTAGTATTGAAATCGAATGCAACAACCCTCAATGAAGTTGTTGTGACTGGTCTTACTCGCACCGACCGCCGCCTTTTCACGGGTGCGACAGATAAGTTAGATGCCGACAAAGCGCGCCTCAATGGTGTGGCAGACATCAGTCGTTCGCTTGAGGGACAGGCTGCTGGTGTATCTGTGCAGAACGTTAGTGGCACCTTTGGTACATCACCTAAGATACGCATTCGTGGCGCAACGTCCATCTATGGAAGTAGTAAACCGCTGTGGGTTGTGGATGGTGTGATCATGGAAGATGCGGCTAATGTGGGTGCTGACGACCTCGCTTCTGGTAACCCCGAGACGCTTATCTCTTCGGCAATCGCTGGTTTGAATGCCGACGATATAGAGAGTTTTCAAATCCTTAAGGACGGTTCCGCTACCTCTATCTATGGTGCTCGTGCGATGGCAGGTGTCATCGTTGTAACCACAAAGAAGGGTAAGCAGGGACAGTCGCACATTAGTTATACGGGCGAGTTCACCACTCGCTTGGTGCCATCCTACAGCAATTTCGACATCTTAGACTCGAAGGAGCAGATGGGTATCTATCGTGAATTGGCGGATAAGGGATGGCTGAATCTCTCGGAAGTGCTCAATGGTAGCGAGTATGGTGTATATGGAAAAATGTATGAGCTCATCAATCATTACGATCGTACAACGGGGCAGTTTGCATTGGAGAATACGCCCGAAGCACGCAATCGTTACCTACAACGAGCAGAGTTCCGAAACACCAACTGGTTCAAAGAATTATTCTCTTCGAACATCATGCAGACCCATTCTGTTAGCTTCAGTGGCGGTACGCAGCGTTCAAACTACTATGCTTCGTTTAGCGCACTACTTGACCCAGGATGGTACAAGCAGAGTAGTGTGAATCGTTATACACTCAACGTCAACCTTACGCAGCACCTTACTGATAAGCTCTCATTGAACCTTATCGGTGGAGCAGCTTATCGCAAGCAGCGTGCGCCAGGAACTCTTGGACAGGATGTAGACGTTGTGGGCGGTGAAGTGAAGCGTGACTTCGATATTAACCCTTACTCTTATGCAAGCAATACCTCACGTGTATTAGATCCAAACGAGTATTACGTGGCAAACTACGCACCATTTAATATCTTCCATGAGTTGGACAATAACTACATAGACTTGCATGCGCTTGATGCGAGATTCCAGTTAGAATTGAAGTATAAACCTATCCGTGACCTTGAGTTGTCATTGTTAGGTGCATTCAAATACATGGCGTCTACGCAGGAACATAACATTAAGGACGATTCTAACCAGGCACTGGCTTATCGTGCAATGGGCAATGGTATCATCCGAGATGGCAACAAGTACCTGTACAAAGACCCATCCAATCCGAATAAACTACCGCAGACAGTATTGCCCTACGGCGGTCTTTACCATAAGGGGGACAACCGAATGAGTGATTACGACTTGCGTGCAACAGCTAATTATAACCACACTTTCGCTGATAAACACATAGTGAACTTGTTCGGAGGAATGGAGATTAAGAGCATTGAAAGACAGCGTAATGCATCTGAAGGAGTGGGTTTGCGCTACAATGCGGGTATGGTTCCTTTCTATGTCTATGACTACTTTAAGCGTGCGGTTGAGGCTGGTAACACCTATTATTCCATCGTTCCAACCAATTCACGTAGCGTTGCCTTCTATAGCAATGCCACATATAGTTACATGGGAAAATACGTCTTCAACGGAACTTTACGTTATGAAGGTTCTAACCAAATGGGACGTGATACGAAGGCAAGATGGATGCCTACATGGAACGTTTCGGGCGCTTGGAACGTGCATGAAGAGAGTTGGTTCAATAAGTTATCACCCTTGAATAAACTCACCTTGCGTGCTTCTTATAGTCTTACGGGTACTCCTCCAGATGCTTCTTACAGCAATTCAACCGCCATCATAACGGCTTCTAATCCTTTTAGACTATTCGCTGAAGACCAAGAACCACAGCTCGAAATCACCGAGTTAGCCAATGCGAACCTCACATACGAGAAGAAGAACGAGTTGAACTTGGGCTTTGATGCATCATTGTGGAATAATCGTCTTGGTATCACACTGGACTATTATACACGTAAGAACTTCGATGAGATTGGTCCAATGATTACTGCCGGACTAGGCGGACAGATAATCCGTGCTGCCAATGTAGCCTCTATGAATTCTAATGGTGTTGAGTTAAGTCTATCGTTAGTAGGCGTTAAGAACAAGTATTTCACATGGTCAACGAACTTCATCTATTCGTATGCTAAGACCAAGATCACTAAGCTCTTTAACCAAGGAAACGTAATGAGTTTAGTGAGTGGAAACGGCTTCGCTAAGCGCGGCTATCCTGCTCGTGCGTTGTTCTCAATACCTTTTGTGGGCATAAACGACGAGGGTATGCCTATGGTGCGCAATGAGAAAGGAGAGGTGACAACCGATGATATCAACTTCCAAGAGCGTACCCAAACAGACTTCCTCAAGTATGAAGGACCGACAGACCCGCCTCACACGGGTTCACTTGGCAACCTCTTCACGTATAAGGGCTTCACTCTTAACGTCTTTGTTACCTATGCTTTCGGTAACGTTGTACGCCTCGATCCTAAGTTCCGTGCCCGTTATAACGACTTAGTCTCTATGACTAACGACTTCAAGAATCGCTGGATGAAACCTGGCGATGAGGCTGTTACGAATGTTCCAGGTATATTGTCAAAGAGCCAGTATATGGCAAATACGAATGTGCGCATGGGTTACAACGCTTATAATTATAGTGATGTACGCATTGCAAAGGGCGACTTCATTCGCATGAAGGAGATTTCCCTCGGTTATAACCTACCAGCACAATGGTTCAAGAATAGCGTTATTCAGAACCTTTCTCTCAAACTCCAAGCCACTAATCTCTTCTTGCTTTATGCTGACAAGAGACTCAATGGGCAGGATCCAGAGTTCTATAACGTGGGTGGTGTGGCGTCACCAATGCCAAAGCAATTCACCCTTACAGTAAAAGTTGGACTTTAAAACTTATGAAGATGAACGTCAATAAATATATAATGTGCCTGTCGCTTGCGTCCGCTGCACTTGCCTTTACATCGTGCAACGACTTCTTGGACAAGTATCCCGATAGTCGTATGGACTTGAAGACACCCTCTGAATCGAGCCAGCTACTCGTCAGTGCTTATCCACAAGGACACCCTGCTTATCTCTTGGAGATGTACTCTGACAATACAGATGAGCAGTTGCACAGCACTTGGAGTGCCTTCGATCGCTTTCAAGAGCAGGCTTATCAATGGAAAGACATTGATGAGGTAAGCAATCCCGAGACGCCTCATCAGTTGTGGGAAGCGCATTACGCTGCTATCTCAACATGCAATGAAACGCTCGATCACATCGATAAGGCGAAGGACAAAGAGGCTTATGATGCGCAGAAGGGCGAGGCTTTGTTATGTCGTGCCTTTGCTATGTTCCAGTTGTCAACAGTATTTTGTCAGGCTTATGACAAGACCACTGCACAGAACAACTTGGGCTTGCCTTATCCTAAGCAACCCGAACGTGTCGTGGGCAGACTCATGGAGCGTGGCACCTTGGCAGAGCTTTACAAGAATATAGAAAACGACTTAGTGGAAGGCATGAAACTCGTTGGAACAAAGTATGATAAGCCTAAATTCCATTTTACCAAGCAGGCTGCTTATGCTTTCGCAACCCGTTTCTATCTCTATGCACAGCAATACGACAAGGCGGTGGAGTATGCGAATAAGGTGTTAGGAGACCACCCTGAGGACATACTACGCAACTGGGCAGAGTGGAACAGACTAGGTCCTAGTGGCAACGTGCAGCCTTATGACTTCATAAAAGCTAGTAAGAATGCCAACATTATGCTGCTTCCTGCACCTTCACAGTGGGGTGTTATCAGTATTCCAATACTTGCTGGTAGCAAGTACGCACACGGAGAGTTGATTAGTAAGAACGAGACTTTGCAGGCTGCAGGACCATGGGGTAACAGCGGAACAGACCTTAACTACACCGTTACCTATAATAATGGTATATCGAAATACGCCTTGCGTAAGATTCCATACATGGCTAAAGTCATCGATACACAGGCTGAAATAGGTATTCCCTATGGTGAGTTTGCTGTCTTTGCAACCGATATCACCCTCCTTGAACGTGCCGAGGCTTATGCTCTCTTGGGGCAATATGACAAGGCAGTAGCCGATATCAATAGCGAATTGGCAGTCTTCTCAAAGCATAGAGTGAGCCTCACTCTTGACCAGATAAAGGACTTCTACAATTCGTTGGCTTACTATACTCCTTCACAGCCAACGCCTAAGAAGGAGTTACACCCATTGTTCACTATTGAGCAGACAACGCAAGAACCCCTCTTACAATGTATATTGCAACTGCGTCGATTGGTGACCATTCACGAAGGTTTCCGCCTACAAGATGTGAAGCGATATGGCATTACGATATACAGACGAAAGGTCGACGTGCAATCGAATGTCACAGCTATCACCGATACGATGAAGGCTGGTGACCCACGTTTAGCCATCCAGTTACCACAAGACGTGATAACTGCTGGCATTACTCCTAACCCACGTAATAAATAAAAGGAGACTTATTTATGAAAAGAAATATTCTATTGGCTGCTATCGTAATAGCCTGCGGAACCATGGTTCTCACGGCTTGTAACGATGACAAATTGGGCGGTGATTCCATCTTTCCAACCACTGCGGTGAAACGAAACACGTTCGATCAATGGCTGTATAAGAACTATACTATGCCTTATAACATCGAGTTCCAATACCGCTTGAAGACGGAAGAAACCGATAAAGCCTACAACTTCGTACCTGCCGATTCAGCAAAGACTGCCAAGCTAGCTATCATCACTAAGTATATGTGGTTCGATGCTTACGCCGAGACAGTGGGCTTGGATTTCGTCAAAGAGAACGTTCCGCGCATTATTGTTGCAGTAGGTATTCCTGGCTACACACGCTATCGCACGGAGGTAGTAGGTAGTGCGGAAGGTGGTTACAAGGTGACATTAAGTAAGGTGAATGCCCTTACTGACGACCTATTAAAGGACTACGGCAGTATGACGGGGTTCTATTTCCACACCATGCACCACGAGTTTATGCATATTCTGAACCAAAAGAAACCTTACGACGAGTCGTTTGATGACATCTCACGTGCCGATTATGTCAGTGGCAACTGGACGTCAGTACCAGAGAAGCAAGCCTATTCACAGGGTTTCGTCTCACCTTATTCAATGGAGAATCCAGCAGAGGATATTGCCGAGCTGTACTCTATCTACGTTACAAGTACGCCTCAGGAATGGAATAAAATCTTGCAGATTGCAGGTCCAAAGGGTACGAGTATCATCAATAGAAAGCTGAAGATGGTGCGTGAATATATGCGTAATTCATGGGATGCAGACATTGATTTGCTCCGTAACGCTATCCTTCGTCGTGGTTCGAAGATAGCAACGCTCAACTTGGAAAGCCTGGAATAAGAGCGATAAAAGAGGATTCTTGGGAATGTAAAAAGGGTAAGAAGTAAAAGAGTAAAGCCTTAGCAACCTCGCTATTGTTTCTCACTTCTTTTGCTCCCATCATCTCTTTAATTCCAAAGAAAGCCTCCCCTCGCATGGAAGAGAGCCTCCCTTCACCTCAAGGAGACGCCCTCTTCACATCAAGGAGACGCCCTCTTTAAATGGAGGAGAGCCCCCTCTCTTATACAGAAATCCTCATCACAAAAAACAAATAATTGTGTTCTAACTCATTTCCGTTAGGCTCTTCGCCTTTTGGGCAGGCTTTTGGAAGTTGAAAATAGCCATGAGCTTGTTATCAGGAAAGAGTTTAGACCCTAGAAATAAAACGAAAGAAGAAAATGAAAAAACTATGTTTTCTATTCTTAACCATCGTGTTGGGACTGTCTTTGCAGTCGTGTTTACATGATGATAAGACACTCTTCGACCAGCCAGCAGCCGAGCGTATCGACAAGAGTGTATCGGATTACACCCAGCTATTGGAGTCCTCCGAAGGTGGTTGGATGTTGCATTATTATGCTGGAAAGGACTATAGTTATGGTGGTTACACGCTCTTGTTGAAGTTCAAGAATGGGCATGTAACGGCTATGGGCGACGTGCAAGATCTCGAGGAACAGGCTACTTCTGGATACGAGGTAGTCAAGGATCAAGGTCCGATGTTATCCTTCAATGAGTATAACAAGGTGATTCATCCCCTTGCAGAACCATGGTTGGGCAATCCCGATGGAGTGCAAGGTGACTATGAATTTAGCATTCTTCGTGCTACAAACGATAGTATTTACTTGCGTGGAAGGAAGTGGAAAAACGAGATGGTACTCACTCGCTTGCCTAAAGACGCTAGTTGGGAAGAGATGATGATGGGCATTATCACCGTTAAAGATGGTATGAATGTCAATACCTACAACTGCTTCCTTGGCACCGACTCACTCGGTCAGTGCAACATCGATGGATCGACTCGTCGCTTTACAATGACTATAGGTGATAAGACATTGGATATGCCTTATTGCACCACACCAACAGGTATTTCGCTACGCGAACCATTGATATTCAATGGTAAGAAATACCAAAACTTCACATGGAACGAGGAGTCGCGTACGCTCACAGAGGGCGATTTGCGCATTGTGCAATACCTGCCGAAGAATCATAAGGACATAGACTTCTGGATTGGTACTTGGCGTCTGAAGACAAGCATAAGACGTAAGATAACACTCACGCTAAGCATGGGAACGGTGGCAAACACGCTAAAAGGTAAGTTGCAGATAGGTAATGTTGAATATGAGATACTCATGACTTATGACCCTGCAACAGGCAAACTCGAATTACCTGGACAGCCTGTTACTGACCCTACATATACCTATCCCGCAGGTATCGTTCTAGTACCTGGTTCAAAGGAGGAAGGCAAACTCTTTGGTGAAGGTAAGGGTAGTTTACTCTTCACGTGGGATGAAGATATGGAGCGTGCAACGGCTGATGATAGTGGACAAATCACTGGGCATAAAGTCGACTCATTCTTTGGTGTTGCCTACGGAGAGGACTTGTCGCCTATTATGAAGCCTGATGGCAGTTACACTTATGCGTTTACTCTGCCAGGAATAGAGTACATGACGAAAATTAATTGATACTGATTATGAACAAATATATCTATATCTTCATAGCTGCCGCATCGGTCTTCTTGGGTGCAGCATGCAGTAGTGACAATGATTTACCAGCGTATGCAACGGGGCTGAAGGTGGTGAAAGCAGAGACAGACTTTGGTGTTCTCGGTGAGACACATGAGGTTGTAATGAGTAAAGAACCCGCTCGTGCCTATGCACTTGATGCTTGGCTTACAGTGACGAAAACGGCAGAGAAGCTATCACTGACGGCTCAACCGAATACGAGTGCACAATCGCGTAACACGCTATTGGTGGTTAAGAATGAGCAAGGAGACTCTATCACACTGAATATCCAACAGGAGGGTGTGACCTTCGGGTTGCCTACTGGCGAGGATATCTATGCAGGAGATGAGGCTGTTGAACGCTCTTTGATTGCTACTTCTAACGTCCCCGTGGAATATAGTGGGACGGCTGATTGGATTAAGGTAGGCAATACGAATGGGAAAATAAACGTCAAGGTCGAAGCTAATACGACGGGGCGTCCACGTGTAGGGTGGGTTACAGCCAAGGCAATAGGGCTTGTTGACTCATTGAAAGTGGTACAGGCTTCGCTCAACGATGTGGTTGGCGATTATGTGCAAACGGCTAAAATGCGCCTTCCAAGTCGTGACTTAGCAGAGAAGACATCGTCTGTTCGTATAGAGGCAACGGGTACGAACAAGGCAAACTTCATCGTTGACAATCAATACAAGTGGGAGGTTAGCTTCACACCAGGCAAAGGCTTTGAGATGATGAATGGTAAGATTGTTGGCAAGAAAGAGGTTGTTCCAGGCGTATATGAGTATCTTATCAGTGTAATCGTTGCTGATGACTTTAGTAAGGAACATGAGACTGCAATCAACGGAACGAAGGAGAGCATCCTTCTCACGTTCGATAACGATGGTAATCTAGTGTTCCGTGAGGCACAGAAGTTAGCTTCCGCACAAACCTTCTCATCCTATGGTTGGAATCGATTTACCGACACGAAGCCCGTTATGGGTGCTTTCCGTGGAATCGGAGAGGTGTATGTTAATCCGAAGTTAACACGTAGATAAATGCAACTTTAAATTCTATCATGATATAGAAAAGGGTGTTTTCACCCTGACTCCGCCCTTGCATGTGAATGTAGGGGCGGAGTTTTTGTTATCAAGAAAGGCCTCACCTTTAATTCAAAATGCAAAGTTCACAATTCAAAATTATGGTTACCTCTGTTGTTGAAAGGCATTAATAAATTCTTTGCTGGGGCATTTTTAACACGGAATACACCGATGGCACGGAGCCTGAAAGGTACACAGAGCTCCTAAAGGAACATGGGAATCCACAGAAGCTGACGCCCAAGTGTAATTTAAAATGCAAAGTTCACAATTCAAAATTATGGTTAGTTCTGTTTGATGTAAGGCTTTGCAGGAATGCTTGTGTCATATAGTTTCAGTGTAGCGAGGTAGTACCTCGTTAGCTGGAATAGCAGAACTAAAAACAAAGGAACGCCCTTCTCCCATCGAAGAGGGCGTTTCTTCGTTATGAAAAGGGTATCTCTTCACATTGAAGAAACGCCTTCTTTGAATTAAAGTAGGCGTTTTCTAACTGGCTCCCGTTAGGCACTCCTCCCCTTGGGGGAGGCTGGGTGGGGTTGTTCCATTCGGAGAGGGGGCGGGGGAGAGGCTGTAGATGGAATTGGCAGAGGCTGTAGTTGAGTTTTGATGAGGCTCCCTTTCCTATTTAACAACAAATCTTCTCATTTCTTTGGAAGACTTCTCAAAAAGTATTACATTTGTGTCGACAAACCTAAATGGGGGTGATAACGGGAGATTAGACTCGCTGACTATGATCCTGACAGCCCTCCTTTAAAACCTAAAAGTAAGTCATTACCTATGCAAACTAAAATCCTATACTGCATAACAGGTACTCTCGCCTTGGGAGCTTTCATACCTGCTCAGGCACAGAAGAAGCCCATGAACATCGTTTATATTATGAGTGACGACCATTCCTATCAAACGATTAGTGCCTACGACAAGCGTTTCATTGATACACCAAACATCGATTGGATTGCTAATCATGGTGTGAAATTCCAAGAGAGTTTCGTTGCTAACTCCCTTAGCGGACCCTCCCGAGCATGTATGTTAACGGGTAAGCACAGTCATGCAAATGGTTTCACAGATAACACCAAGACGTTTGATGGAGGACAGCAAACCTTTCCTAAGCTATTACAGAGTGCAGGGTATCAGACCGCAATGATCGGTAAGTGGCACCTCACATCACTGCCTACTGGCTTCAACTATTGGGACATTCTCATTGGACAAGGCGACTACTACAACCCCGACTTCTTATGTAATGGCAAGCCACTAAAGCGTCAGGGATATGTGACGAACATCATTGCTGACCTCGCAATAGACTGGATGGAGAATAAAAGAGACCCTTCCAAGCCTTTCTGCTTACTAATGCACAACAAGGCTCCTCATCGTGTTTGGAATCCTGATACATGCGACTTAGACCTCTTTAATGATGTGCAGTATCCATTGCCCGAGACGTTCTATGATAACTATGAAGGGCGTCTGGCAGCACAGAAACAGAAGATGAGTATTATCAAAGATATGGACATTGTCTATGATAATAAGATGGCGGATCACGAGCAGGAGATACATTCTGACAAGGAGTTGGAAGCGTGGGGAAGACGCAACTATGAGCGTATGACGCCTTCTCAAAAGGCTCAATGGGATCGCCATTATGACCCCATTATACAGAAGTTTAAGGCTGATAAGCTATCGGGGAAGGCGTTAGCTGAATGGAAATATCAGCGTTATATGCATGATTATATGCGTGTGATTCGGTCGGTAGATCGCAATGTTGGACGTGTAATTGAGTATCTCCGTGAGAAGAATCTGTTGGATAATACGATGATAGTCTACACCTCCGACCAAGGCTTCTACATGGGTGAACACGGTTGGTTCGATAAGAGATTCATGTATGAAGAGTCGTTCCGTACACCACTGCTAATCTATTGTCCTGGTGGGAAACAAGGCGTTGTTAATGAGATGGTACAGAACATTGACTATGCTCCAACATTCTTAGAAGCAGCTGGCGTAAAGGTTCCTTCGGATATTCAAGGGCGTTCGCTCTTGCCGTTGTTACAGGGTAAGAAGCCTGCTAACTGGCGTAAATCGCTGTATTACCATTACTATGAATACCCCGCAGAGCACTCTGTCTGCCGTCATTATGGTATTCGGACGAAGCGTTACACACTGATTCATTTCTATAACGATATAGACTCTTGGGAGCTTTATGACCTCAAGAAGGACCCTTCACAACTGCATAACATCTATGGACAAAAGGGTACGGAGAAACTCACAGAACGATTGAAGAAGGAGCTAAAAGAGCTTCAAGTACAATACAATGACCCTATTAGGAACCAATACTAAGTGGCAATTTTGTACTTATCACGGACTATTAATGAATTGTGAAGACGCCTTGACTCAATAGAGTCGGGGCGTCGCTTTTGATAAAGGACTTATTTCTTGCATTCAAGATAATCATTAGGTTTATGTTGATGAGATACGTGTTAATTGGTATGGAAAACCCTCAATTAGGCTAGATAAAGCCATTTTGCGGTGCATTCTCTTGTTAGTTAGTAAGAAAATAAGTAATTTCGCCGATGTATTTATATGATATAACAAGGTGGTGGAGATGGTGTCTTGACTGCTTAGATAAATCTATTATGAAACGACTTACTTTATTATTAATGATGTTCCTGATGGTTCTGATGGCATTTGCTGACGGACGCATTAAGGTGGCATGTGTGGGTAACAGTGTTACATGGGGGTATGGTTTGACCAATAGGGACGCCGATTGTTACCCCGTGCAGTTGCAGAGAATGTTAGGAGATAAGTACGATGTGCGTAATTTCGGGCACTCTGGAAGTACGCTTCTAAGCCATGGTCATCATCCATATATCGACCAGAAGGAATACAAGGAGGCGTTAGCTTTCAAAGCAGATAGGGTTATTATCCATTTAGGACTCAATGACACGGACCCTCGTAATTGGTCTGAATATGCCGAAGAGTTTAATGCTAACTATATAGAACTCGTCAACTCCTTCCGCAAAGTGAACCCTAAAGCACAGATATGGGTGTGCTTGATGTCGCCAATCTTCGAACGCCACCCTCGCTTCGAGAGCGGAACTAGGGACTGGCATAGCCTCCTTCAACAGCATATCAAGCAAGTGGCAATGGCTGAGAACCTCCCATTAATAGACCTCTATACGCCTCTTCACAATCGTCCAGACCTCTTTGCGGATGCGCTCCACCCCAATGCTGAAGGTGCAAAGATCATCGCTGAGACTGTATATAAGGCTATGACAGGCAATTATGGAGGGTTATCTCTTGCGCCACTATATACCGATGGAATGGTAATGCAGCGTAACGAACCGATTATCTTTCGTGGTTCTGCCAATGCAAAGATGGTTGTAAAGGTAAGTTTCGATGGTCAGAATCAATCCACAACAGCTGCAGACGATGGTACATGGAGCGTTAATTTCCCTGCTCGAAAGGCTGGCGGTCCTTACAAAGCAATAGTTGCAGCAGGTAAAGAGCGGCTGACGTTGAAAGATATATACATCGGAGAGGTGTGGTTGTGTTCGGGACAATCGAATATGGAGTTGCCTATCTCCGCCGTACAAAGTGGTAAGCAAGACCTTGCGGAGGCTGGTTCACAACCCTTAATACATCTCTTTAATATGTCAACACGCTATCCTACGAATGCTGTGAGCTGGTCGGAAGCGGTGTGCGACTCGGTTAATCGCCACCAACTCATGCGTGTTGGTCCATGGCGTAACTGCTCGGCTGAATCGTTATCGGGCTTCTCTGCAGTCGCATATCACTTCGCTAAGGGTTTAGCAGACAGTCTGCAAGTACCTATAGGAGTGATTTGTAATGCCGTAGGAGGCACTACCACAGAGTCATGGATTGATCGTTCGACCCTTGAAAAGGACTTTCCAGCAATCTTGCGGGACTGGTATCATGGCGATTTCGGTATGAAGTGGGCAAGAGAACGTGCTTTGCAGAATATAGCCAATAGCAAGAATCCATTGCAACAGCACCCTTATGTGCCTGCTTATATGTTCGAGACAGCTATGACTCCTTTGTTGGGTTATACGTTGAAAGGTATTGTGTGGTATCAAGGAGAGTCCAATGCGCATAACATCGAGCTGCATGAACGCCTCTTCCCATTGTTGGAGAAAAGTTGGCGAAACTTCTTTCAACAGAAGAATATGCCCTTTTATTTCGTACAACTATCTAGTCTGAACCGTCGTTCCTGGCCGCGTTTCCGTGATTCACAACGGCGTATGGCGTTAGGGTTGGAGCATACTTGGATGACGGTGACAAGCGATTTGGGAGATTCACTTGATGTGCATTACACCAATAAGAAACCTGTCGGTGAACGGCTCGCCCTGCAAGTTTTGCACCATAGTTATGGACATGATATTGTGTCAGAGGGACCTGTTTTAGAGCGAGTTGAATCCGTTGATGGAGGCTTATTGTTGACTTTCTCAAATACAAAGGAACTTCATTTCACGGGCAACCGATTGATAGGCTTTGAGCTTGCGGGTGCCGATGGTATTTATCATGAAGCCCAAGCAACGATAGAGAATGGTTATCAGGTGCGTGTGTCGTGTGGGGCAGTAGTAGCCCATCCTGTTAGTGTTCGCTATGGTTGGCAGCCGTTTACTCGTGCGAATCTTGTGAATGAAAAGGGACTACCTTGTAGTACATTTGAGACCGCAGAACGTAGATTTTAGATAGAGAGGACGCCTCGTATCTATTTCCCTTGCCGACAGGGAAGGGGAGTAGAAAGGCTTATTTCTATCTGAAGTAATCATTTAACAAGTTTTATTAGATAATTGTTTTCAGTATAGTTAGTTGTGTTTTCTTATAGAGGAAACTATGTTTTGAATCTTAAAGTATTAATCCCTTGAATTAAAGGAAACGCCCTTCTCCAATAGAGAAGGGCGTTTCGTTAATAGGAAGAGAGGCTCTCTTGCCATCGAAGAGACGCCCTCGTTGATTCCAATAAAACTATCGTCTTTGGACAACAATGCGTATTCCTACCCCGTGGATGGGGGCAGGATAGGATTTAAAAAGACTTCAGAAAGACTTGAATCTTCACTCTCCTGTATAGAACTTAATCAGTTGAGTGATAGCCTGGGTGCATGCTGGACAGAACTCAGGATGGGCATTTGTGCGCATACGGCAGTCTGGGTAAGCGCGGTAAACACCATGTTGAGCATAGCCAGCAGGCTCGTATGCACCCACTTTCCACTTGTCCCTGCGTGCGTTCGGCTTATCTAAGTCGGTTGGTTCGGGCGTCGGTAATGGGGTCTTCTTATCGATCATTCTTTCCCACTTATTGTGGAAGTCGACCAGAGTTGTTAGGTTCGGTTCCCATGGCTCGACGTCCTTTGGATACATATTAATCTCTTCTTTGGCATAAGCATACTCATCACCAAGTCCTGCGAAAGAGTGTCCAAACTCGTGGACAACCACTGGTTTGAATTGAGGATGGTGTGCCATTGAGAGGTTGTAAGAGTTCAGAATACCGCCACCACCATATTTCTCTGTGTTTACTAGTACTATGATATGTTCGTAAGGCGTACCAGCTAGCCAGTCATGGAGGTCTTTGAGATGGAGTGTAGTGAGGTATCTGTCGCTGTAGAAAGTGTCGAAATGAGAGTGAAGAGCCGTGTTCTTCCATATACCCTTTGATGGTTCGGATGTGCCACTATCAACGGATGGAGCCTTGACAGCCACAATATTGAATCGAGAACGCAGCGATTTGAAAGGTTCGTGAGCGAAGAGAGCCTCCATCGCAATGCGACAATCCTTTATAAATGTAGGCATCTCAGCCTCTGTGTAACCCTCCGCAATATATGCAATGTGTATGCAGTGCGATGGATCAGCAGCCTGTTGCAAAGTCTCGTAAGGTGTGATATTACGCTCCCCGATGTGTTGGATGAGAATATCCTGTGGTACAACGATATGCGTCATGCGGTTAGTAACCTCGCGCCGATTGTTCCTTAGTTCGATAGTTACATCTGCTGTATCTTTGGGATAAGGTACTAGAAAGACGTTTTCAAACGATTTCTTGCCATCACCCTGCGCCTCGTCGTAGGTGAGCCACTCCTGAAATAGAGTAGAAAAAGAGTTTCGATAGATCACTTTCTGCGTGTGATGATCACGCACAATGACCTGTCCATTGCCCTCAATAGGCACTTCTGCTAGTCGTTCGTGCTTGCCATACCAATGTGGGATACGTGATAGTTCGTCCACAGCGATGGTCTGCTCTTTGGCATTCCCTGCGAAGATGTAATCCAAACGGAGCGTTGCATCCTCAAAGTAATGGTTGAAATCCTGCGCAACAGCACTCATGGAGAGTGCGAGGAGTAGGGTAGTAATGATTTTTCTCATAGGTTTTGAAAATTGGTTAGAACTATTATTTCTTATTCTTCAGATAGATAGAATCAGTGACAAAGTAGCGTTTGCTACTCTCAAAAACGCATCTCTTATCATCTGCAAAGATATGAATAATTAATGAAATTAGCTATCAGGAAAGAGATTATTAATACCTTATTTCTTATTCATAGCTCATTGTTAAAGCCTTTCACAGGCTCTTTGAAGAGGATGAATTCTTATTGTGAGGTTTTTTATAAGGCGTTTCCCTCTAATTTAAAGTTCCTCATTATGATAAGTATCGAGTGTGAAGAGTTGTGTAGTTGGGGGTATTTTAGTGGTTTCTACTTACTCTTTATAGTGTCAGAAGATGGTGGTAATGTGGATAGGACACAAGTATTTCTGAATAAGGAAAAGGTTATGAAAGTGCGAAGAATTAAATTTTAGCGGTCATTCCCGTCATAGCTTATATGTATATAGGTATTACTGATTGTTCCTAATGATACATTAGGATAGTGGCTAGATGGATTATATTTAAACAATAAAAAATGCCCCGTATGGAAGGACGAGGCAACCTAATGTTCTCACAACGGAATAATCCTTATTGTGAATACTTTAAAATTAGTTCGTTACAAAGGTATGTATTAAAAAAATAATAAGCAAATTTTCTTAATGAAATTTTGACTTTGTTGTTGTTTTTTTGTACCTTTATACAAATTATCATATAATCAATTCAACATGAAGAAAATACTAGGATTAGACTTAGGAACTACAAGTATTGGTTGGGCCTTAGTGAATGAAAGTGAAAACAAAGACGAACAATCTTCTATCGTAAGACTTGGTGTGAGAGTAATCCCATTGACTGTAGATGAAAAAGGGAACTTTGAAAAGGGGAAAGCTATCACAACAAATGCTGATAGACAGCAGGTGCATGCTGCAAGAATAAACCTTCAAAGATATAAGCTACGCAGAGAGAATCTTCGTGATTGTTTACAGAAACAAGGTTGGATAGGTTCTGAACCGATGTGTGAAGATGGTAAATCTTCTACTTTTGAAACTTATAAGCTACGTGCAAAAGCAGCGGTAGAGGAAGTGTCACTGCATGAGTTTGCTCGAGTTTTATTTATGTTGAATAAGAAACGTGGCTATAAAAGTAATCGAAAAGCAAATGATAAAGAAGATGGAAAGCTTTTTGATGGTATGACCATAGCCAAGAAACTCTATGAAGAACGCTTGACACCTGCCGAATACTCTCTTCGGTTGCTCTATAAAGGTAAGAAGTTTACGCCAGAATATTATCGTTCTGATCTTATAGAAGAGTTCGAGAAGATATGGAACGAGCAGCAGAAGTATTATCCAGAGATACTTACTGACGAGTTTAAACAGCAGTTAGAAGGTAAGGCAAAGAGCAATACAAGCAAGCTATTCCTTGGTAAATATGGTATTTACTCAGCTGATACAAAAGGTCTAGATAGGAGGCTGCAACCTTTGAAATGGAGGGTTGAAGCGATGAAGCAACAGGTTGATAAAGATGTTTTAGCCTTTGTTATCAGTGACTTGAAAGGACAGATTGCTAATACAAGTGGGCTACTTGGTGCTATTAGTGATAGAAGTAAAGAACTCTATTTCAGCAAGCAGACAATTGGTCAATACCTATGGACTTCTCTGCAAGAAAATCCACATATCAGTATTAAGAATCAACCTTTCTATCGTCAAGATTACTTAGATGAATTTGAGAAGATTTGGGAAACGCAAGCAACTTTCCATAAGGAATTGACATCAGAACTGAAGCAAGAAATCAGGGATATTATCATCTTTTATCAACGGCCATTGAAGAGTAAGAAGAATCTCATTGCTGTTTGCGAACTTGAACAGCGTAAGGTGAAAGTGACAGTTGATGGAAAAGAAAAAGAGATAACAATAGGACCAAAGGTTGCTCCCAAGTCTTCCCCTATGTTCCAAGAGTTTAGAATTTGGCAAAATCTAAATAACATTCTACTTCTAGACCATGGGACTAATAGCAAGCGTCCATTGTATGAGGAAGAGAGAAACCTTTTATATGAGGAACTAAGCGTTAAGGAGAAACTCAGTAAGACTGAGGCTCTGAAGGTATTGGGCAAGAAGAGTAAGCAATGGGATTTGAATTATAAAGAGTTAGAAGGCAATAGAACACAAGCAGTTCTCTATGATTGTTATAACCGAATTATCGTGATGTCAGGGCATGAAGAGTGTAATTTCAAAAAACTAAAAGCCTCTGATATTCGCCATTATGTTAAGATGATATTCAAGAACTTAGCCTTCAATACAGACATACTATGCTTTGATTCATCGTTGAAGGGGCATGAGTTGGAAAGACAACCAATGTATCGGCTTTGGCATCTGTTGTATTCTTATGAAGGTGATAACTCTCGAACAGGTAATGACGCGTTATTAAGAAAGTTGGAAATAGCATTTGGTTTTCCAAAAGAATATGCTGCTGTGCTTGCCGATGTCGTTTTTGAAGATAGCTACGGAAACCTCAGTGTGAAAGCAATGCGTAATATTTTTCCACATTTACAGGCTGGGAAAGATTATAGTCAAGCATGTGAGGAGGCTGGATATAAACATTCGCGTCGGTCGCTTACAAAGGAAGAATTAAATCAAAAGGTGTATAAAGAGAAGTTAGAACTATTGCCAAAGAATAGTTTACATAACCCTGTTGTTGAGAAGATCCTCAATCAGATGGTTAATGTCATCAATGCAGTTATTGAAGAATATGGGAAGCCCGATGAAATAAGGATAGAATTAGCTCGTGATCTGAAGATTGGAGCTGCAGAGCGAGAGAATATGACACGAAGTATTAATCAAGGTAATGCAGAGAATAAACGTATTCGTGAAATACTAGAGAAGGAATTTGCACTTTCGTATATCAGTAGGAATGACATCATAAAATATAAGTTATATGAAGAGCTTAAACCGAACGGCTTTAAGACACTCTATTCAGATACCTACATTCCTAAAGATAAGCTCTTCTCAAAAGATTTTGATATTGAGCATATTATTCCGAAAGCTCGGTTGTTTGATGATTCACTGTCGAACAAAACACTTGAAGCACGTGATGTAAATATAGCTAAAAGTAATAAGACGGCCTTTGATTTTATACTTGAAAGGTATGGAGAACCGGGTGTTAAGGCTTATAAGACGAAACTTCTTCGCCTTCTAGAGGATGGGGCTATTAGTAATAAGAAGTATAATAATTTGCTGAAAACGGAAGCAGATATACCTTCTGGCTTTATTGATCGTGACCTGCGAAATACTCAGTATATTGCAAAAAAGGCGTATGAAATATTAAGTGAGTTGGTTAAGATCGTTACTCCAACAACGGGATCTGTGACCAATCGATTACGCGAAGATTGGCAGTTGGTGGATGTTATGAAAGAACTTAACTTTGAGAAGTATCTGAAGTTAGGTTTAGCTGATGTGATAGAAGATAGAGATGGTCGGAAAGTTAAGCGTATAAAAGACTGGACGAAACGCAATGATCATCGCCATCATGCGATGGATGCATTGACAATAGCTTTTACGAAGCCATCTTATATTCAGTATCTGAACAACCTCAATGCACGCAGTGATAAGAGTGGTAGTATCTATGGTATAGAGGTAAAGGAACTGCATCGTGAAGAAGGTAAGCTTCGCTTTAATGCTCCTTTGCCTATCAATGAATTCCGTGCAGAAGCTAAAAGGCATCTAAAATCGATCTTGGTATCTATTAAGGCGAAGAAAAAAGTGATGACACAGAACGTCAATAAAATTAAGACGAAGCATGGAATCATAAAAAAGGAACAGCTTACACCACGTGGAGAATTGCATAACGCTACATACTATGGGACAAAGAAACTTCCATTAGTAAGGATGGTGAAAGTCGGAGCAGCATTAGACGAAGCAACAATAAATAGGGTATGCAGCCCTGCTATTCGTGCAGCATTACTGAAACGTCTCAATGCTTATAATGGTGATGCTAAGAAAGCTTTTACAGGGAGAAATTCAATAGATAAAAACCCGATTTACCTAGATATTGAGCAGACGAAGTTAGTTCCGGTCTTGGTTAAAATAATAGAGTGGGGAATGTATCATCCTATTCGTAAACGGATTACACCTGACCTTAAAATCGACAAAGTGATCGATAAAGGTATAAGGGAAAAACTGAAAGCTCGGTTGGCAGAGTTTAATGGAGATGCCCAAAAAGCTTTCAGCAACTTGGATGAGAATCCTATTTATATGGATGAAGCAAAACAAATAACTTTGAAACGAGTTAGTATTGAGGGCGTCTTAAGTGTAATTCCGTTACATACATTAAAGGATAAGGCTGGTAAGCCAATTATTGGAAGTGATGGAAGACCAGTATTCGGTGATTATGTTCAAACAAGTAATAACCACCATATTGCCTTTTATAAAGATGACAAAGGTAATTTGCAAGATAATCCAGTATCATTCTTTGAAGCTGCCGAACGTAAATCACAAGGAGTTCCTGTTATCGATAAGAGGTATAATTGCGATAAAGGATGGCACTTTGTATTTACAATGAAGCAAAATGAATACTTTGTCTTCCCAAATGAAGCTACAGGTTTTATTCCTTCTGAAGTAGATTTATTGGATGAAGCTAATTATTGTATTATCAGCCCGAATCTATATAGAGTTCAGAAGTTATCGAAGGCTTCAGGTAGAGATTATTGGTTTAGGCATCACTTAGAGACTATGTTGAATGATGATTTAAGGTTGAAGAACTCTACGTTCAAGCGGATAAATTCCTTAAAAGGTTTAAAAGATATTGTCAAAGTACGTATCAATTCTATTGGTAAGATAGTTGCAGTAGGTGAATACGATTAATTAGATGGCTTATGATAAAGAAGACATTATGTTTCAGCAATCCTGCTTATTTGAGTTTAAAGAATTCACAATTGGTAATTCGTTTGCCAGAAGTGGAAAGTTGTGATAACCTATCTGATAGTTTCAAGCAACAAAGTGAGCGTACAATTCCAATAGAAGATATTGGAGTTGTACTGCTTGATAATAAACGAATTACGATTACATCGTCTGCATTAGAAGCCTTGATAGAGAACAATTCTGCTGTAATCACTTGTGATAGTAAGAATATGCCCATTGGACTTTTGTTACCTTTATGTGGTAACACAACACAGAATGAACGCTTCCGTATGCAGGTAGATGCATCGTTACCACTAAAGAAACAGTTATGGCAACAAACAATAAAACAGAAAATAAGTAATCAGGCAAGACTCCTAAGTACATATACTAATGCTGATGTGGGATGTATGTATGCTTGGGCAGATAAAGTTAGAAGTGGTGATCCCGATAACCTTGAGGCTCGAGCAGCTGCTTACTATTGGAAAAATATCTTCACTGATATTTCAGATTTTGTAAGAGGTCGGGATGGGGAACCACCTAACAACTTATTAAATTATGGATATGCAATATTACGTGCTGTTGTGGCTCGGTCTTTAGTAGCAAGTGGATTACTCCCAACATTGGGAATTCATCATCACAATCGATATAATGCTTATTGTTTGGCAGATGACGTAATGGAACCTTATCGTCCTTATGTTGATGGGTTGGTGTTGGATATAATGTGCTTGACTAATGATTATAGTGAATTGACAAAAGACATAAAGATTCGGCTTCTATCTATCCCCGTTCTTGATACTACTATTGGAGGGAAAAAGAGTCCGTTAATGATAGCTACACAACAGACGACAGCCTCTCTTTATAAGTGTTTTAGTGGGGAACAAAGAAGAATGGTTTATCCTGAATTATAAAGTCAATTGGTGGAAACTTATAGATTTAGTCAATATAGGAGTATGTGGTTAATGGTATTTTTTGATTTACCTACAGATACAAAGAAAGAGCGAAAGGCTGCCTCTCTCTTTCGACAGAACTTATTAAAAGACGGATTTACAATGTTTCAATTCTCTATTTACATACGCCATTGTGGTAGTAAGGAAAACATGGAGGTTCACATTAAAAGAGTCTCAACCATTATTCCAGAGTATGGAAAGGTGGGGATTATGGGTGTAACTGATAAGCAGTTGGAAGGGATTAAGCTCTTTTATGGTAAGAAACCACATAAGCCGAATGTACCAGGAGTACAGCTAGAGCTTTTCTAAAAAGATTAAAGTTCCACTTTTAAAAGTGAAACTTTAATCTTTCTTGCATTTTTCTTTTTCGTAAGTAGAGAGTATATTGCTTATAATCAATGTTTTATTCTACTTGTGTTGTATTTGATAATGCAAAGATACTAATTTTAAAGCTAATCACAACTAATGCCTTAATTAATATGCCTTTCGAGCAGTTGTATTTGATAATGCAAAGATACTAATTTTAAAGCTAATCACAACCCGATGACACTCTAAGTGTAGATGACTTC
>QWCF01000280.1_pt1 | contig 22105 bp, 25 predicted proteins | sample 1972521 | NCBI WGS metagenome assembly QWCF01 (sample SAMN09866715, study PRJNA288562) | Human oral metagenome isolate term4_saliva, whole genome shotgun sequencing...
TTGAAATGGTTTCAAATTTTCTATTAATGCCAGCTACATCTTCGGTATATTGGGATTTAGCAACATAGCCTTGTCCAAGAATCTGCCTTGTTGCTTTTACAGCGTCTACAGCAGCCTTTTCAGAGTAAGTCAGCATGCGCTGTTCAAGTTCGCCATTTGGACCAGTCTTGGTCTCTAATTTCGTTAATTGAGTAGATAGACCTTGAACCGTCTTCTCAAACGTAGCTTGTGCTTGTTTTATTTGATAATTTTGATCTTCTGGGGCTGGTCCTGCATCCGTTCTGGTGGTGCTTTGTGTTAATTCCACCTTTTTAAATGAAATTGAACCTGCTTCACTATATCCAATAATAATGCGCCAAAAATCAAACACATCGCTTTTTTCTAGTGCAGGGACAGAAACCTTGTACAACTGCCAGTCATCTGTTAATTGAAATTGAGCAGAAATTCTTTCTCGATTACCTCCAGATTTTCTATTCTCACGCAATGAAACCCACATTGTACCAGATCCACGGTTTCTTTTAGCGTAGAACGAAAGTGTGTAAGGCTCGCCTTTCTCTAGATAATCCAGAGCGGTTGTTTTTGTTGTGGCCCAGCTTGGTGCAGTGCTAGAGAATAACTGTGCTTGCTTCCAAGTGTTGGTACTTCCTGAGATGGTATATATCCCATTCTCTGCTGTGCCGGTTGAATCACTTGAGTCACCATAAGCGAACACCCACAGACCACGAGTGAAATCATAGTCTTCTGCATAGTTCCTTGAACCAACTTTTAGAGTCGTGAATTCTTCTTTAACCCCTGCCACTGTTTGTTCCACATAAGAGCGATCTGCTTTTCCGTTGGCAACATTTGTTAAGTCAGAAATGGCTTTCTCAGTCGTTTGCTCAAATCGTGATTGTGCGCCTTGGATCCCGACAAATTGGCTCTGTGCCTGAGCCTTGAAATCATTGATCAGTTTCTGGATGTCTGCATCACTGGTCTTTAATTTGTCAGTAGTAGCTTGCAAACCTTCCATCTTGACAGTGATGTCGCCATATTGTGCATTGAACTCTTGTGTAATTTCGTTCTTTGCTTTTTGACTTGCAACCTTAACCGTTTCATCAACTTTGGCAGCGACTTCTTGCTTTACTTTCTCAGCCTTGTTTTTGGCATCTTCAATGCCGTTGTCCATGTCAAGACGCATCACACGCATTTTCTCAGCAATTTCTGCGTTCTTGTTATCAATCAGCTCTTGGACTTTTCTGTTGTAGGCTTCTTGTTCCTCTGATAACTCTCTGACAGCTTCCTTGATAGCATTGAGTGAGTTACTTTGCGACTGACTTTTCAAAGTCTCATAATCACCGAGTTCTACTTCCGACTGGTCAAAATTGAGTTTGTCAATAGTGATAGAAAAGATGCGAGCTTCAAATGATAACTTTGCAGAATCTTTGACGATTGCAACACGGTCGCCTAACCAGATATCATCTCGTAGATCCAAGATACTTGCCTTGTATTTACGAATTGGGTTGTTGAGCCTCAAGAGTTCTTGATATGTCGCTTGAAGCAGAACTTCTTTGTCCTCAATTTCTTCATCGACAAACACACCCCAGCGATGTTTTAACTCACCATTTTGATAAAGCCCCTTATTTTCAATATCATCATTTAAAACGATGTAATTTTGCCCAGCAGGCTTATCAATAGGTCTACCGCCTGCCTTTGTCCAGACAATATCAGTAAATTCGATTCTTCGACCATATCCACCAGTGGCATTGCCTTCTGAATCGGTTGATTCTTCACCCTTACCACGACCGATCAGAGCAGTGACAACATTGTCAGAGTCTTCTTCCATCGTGACTTCGAGGGCATTGTTTCCGTACTCGAATTGCACACCAGAGTACGAACCTTGCCGATGATACAAATCGATGTAGCGGTTGATGATCTTATTCTCTACAAACTCATATCGTACACGGAATTCGCAATTAAATGCCTCGATAATCTTCACAAGAGCTTCGCGAGGGCTGATATAGTAGAAATTGGTCTTATTTACTTTGGTAAGACCTTCTCTTTCACCTAATTGGTAGCCTGTGCCTTCTAATGCCACGTTTAGGGCTTGGTCTGCAGTGACACTTTGCAGTCGCTTATCCTTAATGATTCGGACCGTCCGCAGATCGCTCTCTGCACGGTCAAGACCTTTCACAACATAGTTGTCGCTCATGGTCACTTCGTAGGCTTTAAATACCCCGAATTGACGGCCACGCACAAAGAAACCAAAGAAACGCATCTCTTCGATGATTTCTTTATCAATCGCTTCAATAGGCAACTCAAACTCTGCAGCATCGAACGTGTTGATCTCGATTTTATGAGTAAACTCGATCAAATCTTGCTCTTTAATGATGTGGATCAATTCTTCTTTATTATTAAACAAATAAATCATTGATACACCTCACTATATTCAATCGTTAACTGACTCGATGGGGTCAATCTTAAAGTGTTAACCCCTTTTTTCAAAGAGAAAAACCTGCTGTTCACCATATCGAAATTTTTAAGCTCATTTCTGCCATTCAACTTGATCGTGCGTTCCTTCATGTCAATTTCAATGCGATTTCCTTGTGTATATGTGCCTTTTAGCCGAATATACTTCTGTTGTTCAACATGTAGAAGATTGATTTCATTCACATTAACACCAACCATAAAGGAAATTTTAGGGTATGTTTCCTTGCTTCCTGCATAATTGACCTGATTTCCAGTAACGGTTTTCTTGTTCGTGAGCTTCTTTGGATCATAACAAATCATTTTCAATTTAATGATTTGTTGGTTGCTTTCTTCATCTGGAATATCTGCAGATTCAAACTGTGCCTTATAGATTCGATCTGGTTCGTCACCGAAAATCAAATCACTTGGCTCACTTGTATCTAGCAGTTCATTCAGTTTTTCAAATTGCAATCGAAAAGTTGAATTATTGATTCCAGAGATTAAAGCAGTGATCTCAATTTCACGTTCTTTGTAAGACTTGCGCCTAAAGACTTTACCATCACGACCAGTCACATCAACAGTTTGATGTTCTTGGTCTACGACACCACGGCCAGAAATCATGACAGTCTGAAATGCTCCATTTTCGTTCGTAAGCTCACGCTCTAGCGTTTTGCCATTGAAAGTAGTCTGGATTCCCATTTCATAGCTTTTTAAAATCTCGTTTGTATCTGTGAATTTATACATTTTTCCCCCTTTCTACATTTTTATAAAAAGGCAAAGCCCTCATTTTACAGAGGACTTGTCTTTAATCTGATTCGCTCTCTCTTGCCTTGTGCAGTAGTGATATCCTCTACAAATGCAGAGAAGGCACGACCGCCCAATTCAAGAGTTAATTGCATTGGTTTATTTTGGCTGTCAGCCTCTTTGATCTCGTGATTGATTACACCGTTGTAATCAAATCCAGAGCCAAGAGGATTGCTTGCAGTGTACTGCGATGCATCGTCAATCAAATTCTCCATTGACTTCGATACTTCTGATGCATTGCGGTCAATACCATCGGCCACACCGAGAGCCAAGAATTTACCGACATTATCACGAAACAACCGTGATGGACTGTGGATTTTGGCTTTTGCTTGCGCAGCACGTTCTGCTTGTGCAACGAGTGCATTTGCTGCAGCAGTTACTGCACCGAGAGCAGAATACATACCTTGCGCCAAACCATGACCAATCATGCTACCGACAGAACGCATTGTACCAACTGCAGCCATTCCAACTGCTTGGATTGCATGCATCATTGAGTGCATCGCACTTCTAGCACTTCCGACACCATTTCTAATACCGTTAGTGATATTTTGTGAAATCTGTTGGCCAGTTCGCTGTGCAATTTGGGCCATTTGCATACCGCTGGTAGTCATCGTCATGGTCATGCGCATCATTCCTGACTGGATAGCCATACTTGCTTGCATCATTGCCATTGTGATTGTCATGGTCATACGTTGAAATGATGCTGAGATGGTTGCTACAATGTTGTTCAACATCGCTTGCATCATAGAGCTGACAGAAGTCATGGACGTTCTGATTGATGCCCCCATTTGCGTCATTGCTTGTGTGACAGAGATGTTCATGGTTGTCATAGACATTCTGACACTAGTTGCAACATTATTCATCGATGTAGACACAACTGTACCCATGCTTGCAAAACCTGCAGTAAGGGCGGATCTAGCTTGCTGAACTCCAGCATTAACAGCAGTGACCACTTGTGACATAGCTGTACGCATAGCATTACCAAGTTGTGAGAACCCAGACGCAGATTGTACCATTGATGTACCAAGTTGCGCTATAGTCGTTTGAACTGTACGGATACTACTTCCGAGGCTTGTTAATACTGAGATAAAGGATGTGATCGATTGAATGATATACGTGAATCCAGATTGTACACTGGTAATCATTGTGTTAAATCCACTCAATGACGATGTAGCATTTATGATGGCAGATCCGAATGATGCAAACTGACTGTTTAGCATTGTAAACATCACTGCAGATCGAGTTACTGCAGATGCCATTTGCTGGAATCCTGTACCAAACGAACGGATGCCACTTGACGATGCTGTTGCAGCAGGGCCAATTGTAGTCATTGCTGTCGCAACTTTTGGCAGACCATTCGCAAGTGGATTGACTGCAGAGGCTGCAGAACGCATACCAGATGCCATCTGTGTGAAGATAGATCCTACATTGCGACTACCGATCTTGTACATAACCGTGTCTAATTTATCCAAATCGGCACGAAATCCATTCAAGTTACCACCAGCAGAAGCAGCACCAAGTCCGAGAACCGCTGTGGCAACCGCACCGATACCAGCGGCTGCTTGTAGACCGTGGTCTCCTGCGAGTTTCACACCTTGTCCAAAACGTTTAAATCCTTCACCAGCGTCCTTGATAGCCCCACCAATCGACTTGATGACACCAGAGACACCGTCCAAGATGCTTTTAACAGCTTGACCAAATGATTTAATGACATTAGATGCGCCTTTAAATACAGAGTTAACCACGTTTCCAAATTCTCGAAGAATTGGAGTAACAGGACTCAATGCAGTCTTGATTGCGTTACCTACACTTGTAAATAGGTTAGCAATACTGTTGATAATAGGTGCGATCTGTCCGACAATCGAAGCAAATGCTTGTGCAATAGAAGATACTGCTTGACCAACCGCTTGCGCAATCTGTGCGACTGCTGGCATAACTGGTTGTAGCACTTGGACAATTCGCACGACTGCATCCGCAATGATCTGTGCTGTAGTCGTGAATACCTTGCCTAAAACTTCCACAAGTGGAGTTACCGCTTGTAGGACTGGTGGCAAGTTCGTCATGATAATTTCAGCGACTTTGATGATTACATTTCCGATAGTTTCTACGATCGGAGCAAGTGCTGTCACGATTTGAGAAATACCAGATGCGATTTGTTGAACCGCAGATCCTACCGCTTGGATAATAGCGCTGAATGATGTACCAAACGCATTAACTAATACAGCCAATTGAGGGGCAACACCACCTACAGCAGTAATGATTTCTGCAATCGCAGAACCAACGGCCTTAATAACTGGAACAAACGCTTGAATTGCAGGAGCTACTGTTACAATAGCTTGAGCAAATGCACCGATGATCGCAGTTGCTACAGTGGCAAACGCTTGACCAATAGATTGAACCACGCTACCGATTCCTTGCAAGATTTGAGCGATTCCAGCGCCTTGCATACCAGCAAGTGCCATTGCAGCACCAACTGCTACGATAGCAACAGATAATGCGAGGATATTTGCTGGATTAGCTATTGCCAGCGCTTGTCCGATTCCTCTAAATGCGGTAGCAAGACCAGAGCCGATACCTTTTGCAGCGATAGCAACACCTGAAAGAGCTGATTTAATACCTTCACCAAGACCAGTGAAGATTTGCTTGATAACTCCATCAGATTGCCTAAATGCGTTTTCTACCCCTTTTGATTCAGTAGTAGCTTTAGCACCTAACCCCTTGAATGGATTGAGTTTAGAAAGCAATCCCATTGATTGTTGGCCGTTTCGGGCAAATAAACTAAATGGGTTTTTCTTTAAAATAGCAAACACACCGCCCAAAGAAAGACCAACACCAGCAATTGCAGTTAATAAACCGCCACCATTTGGGATCTTGCCAAAGAATTTAGCAATTCCATCTATAGCTGGCTTCATCTTTGCATACAGATCCATAAATGCTGTTTTTGCAGCGGTAGCTACATTATTTACAGCTTTGCGGAATGATTCGCTACGATTGTAGAGATCAACAAAGTACTTGATAACCAGAGCGATACCTACGATCACATAGGTCCAAGGGTTTGTCATTGCCGTTCTCAAGAAATTGAACGTAGAACCAAGACCATTCGCAATCGATCGTGCTTGTGTCATTGCTGAACCAACCGCAGTCATTGCAGGCCCTACAACTGGAGACATACCAACGAAGCCACGAATGACCTTGGCAACTGCATTGTCGCTCTCCGTAGCCCACTCGATGGTTTTGGATGTCCCAGACAATAAGCCTGTGAGCATCCCTTTATTCGATGCCATAACCTTGTTTTGCAAGGCTTCCCACGATCCGCCAACTTGTTCAAGCTTGGAACCAACGTTATTCTGCATGTCCTCTGCTTGCCTAGCAAGCCAAGCAGCCGCATCACCTTGTGAACGAGATACCTCTTCGAGTGATCCTCTGGCAGCGTCCCATGATTTAGTGGCATCTTTGGTTTTATTTGAAATACTATCAAGCAATGGGCTGATTGCTTGCATCCCTGAGGTATCAAACAAAGTCTTCAATGTCGCAGCCTTCTCAGACTGTGACATATCTTTGATCTTGTCGTTTACTTCAATCAGAATCTGCTTGAACGGCTTCATGTTACCAGCAGCGTCCGTATAGCTCAATCCAAGACTATTCATCAACTTGCTTGCTTTCTTAGATGGTGCTGCCATCTTGAGCATAGCGTGGTTCAAATCTTGTGATGCTTGTGCTGCAGACATACCAGTATTAGTGATCAGACCGATCGCAGTAGATGCATCTTTCATATCCACACCCATCAAACGAGAGGAACTTGCCACGTTAGACAAGGCTTGTTCCATGCTCTCGACAGATGCATTAGATACGTTTGCTGTTTGGGTCAATACGGCTGCAGCCTGTTCTGCGGATCCGATACTATCGCCCCAAACATTCATTGCTTGTTGTACAACCCCAGCAGTTGTGACCAAATCGGCACCAGAGGCAGTTGCTGCTTGTGCGATTGCTGGGAAAATCTTCTTAATAGTTTCTAGGCTGGCACCGTTTTGGGCCATGACAATCATTGCATCTGCTGCATCCTGTGCAGACAGTGGCAAGTCTTTACCCATTCTGTTGGCTACATCTGCTAAACCTTCAATGTCCTTAGATGTACCACCAGCTACGATAGCTGCCTTGTTGAGTGAGGCCTCGAAGTCTCCAAAGCCTTTTACTGCTTTTACACCCATTGCAGTGGTTGCTGCCCCTGCAATCGTCATGCCCTTGCCGACTTTCTTAAGTGATCCAAAGATATTGGATCCAGCTTTACCAGCCTTTTGCGTGAGACCTTCGACTGCAGAGCCTGCTTTTTGCATCGTTGCAAAATAACCTGCATCAGTGGCTTTCAGCACGGCTTCTACTTTAAAGGACTTATCAGCCATCTATACCTCCTTCCTTTCGCCTCTTTTGAAGTCTTTTGGCAATCTCTATCAGTTCTTGATTAACTGCAGGGCCTTGTAATCTATTCAAGACTGTTCTGCGTCGTTCTTCTTCGTTGTAAAAGTCTTCGAACTTCTCGAAGATATATCTTCCATCTTTCTTACTCGCTTGTGCTTGTCGAATCTGAAAAGCGAGCAGATACACCCTCTTTTCTTCGTCCAACATCTGCATGTCTCTTGCACGCTGTCTGATATTAAACTCTTTCAGCGTCATGCGTTGAGCAGTCACATAGTCTGTAATACCAAAGAAAGCGAAGATAGTTGCCATAAGATCTTCATAAGTCTGTTCAGAAGTGAGTTCGACCGTGGTTTTCTTTAGGCTTGTTCCACCGCTTCCACGATCGCCATCGTTGTCTTCTTGGTCAGTTTTGAGGTCTTGAAACATGTTAAAAAATCATCGAAGACAACATCGAGATCATCTTGTTCTTCAAGCCATTTCTCAATATCCTTTTCAGATAGTTTGCTCCGATTGGTGATAGTTGCGGCCTGAATGATGTCAACCAAGATTGTTGGGTTTCCATCCAAGAGATACACAACCGCAGAACGGACACCAGCTCCGAAATTCATTCCATTCACGCTAGAGCAGAATTTTTTATCAAGTTCACGGATAAATGCAATACCAAAAGATAGTTCGTGTTCACGTTCGTTAATTGTCAATGTTTTCATTATGATTTTTCCTTTTCTTTGTGTTTTTTAGTAAAAATAAAAGAGGGCTTTCGCCCTCGTAGTTATTATTGCTTATCCGGTGATTGCAGTTGTGTCAGCAAATGCATAAAGTACCTCTGCCTCTTGATCCGCAGTAAGTGTTGCATATCCCGGTACTGGTTTACCATCGATTGCCATTTCAGTTTGCAAAGTGATGAGATCTTCAACGTTTGCAGGTACTTCCCACTTGCTCAATTTACCGATAGCATACAATGCTGGGTATTTTGCGCCTTGTTTTTCGCCTTTAAGGTCGATGTCCCATACTTCCAACTCATATCCTTCGATTACAGAGTTCTTAAGCATGTTGTTCAATTCGTCACGAGACGCAACTGCTTCGATTGAGAGTGTAACTTCCAATCCACCAGCAGCAGAAATAGCACCGTCTTTTGTTTTTGTGCTGTCTGTTTTGCGTTCGTATTCCCATTTGTGTTCTGTTTGCAAAGCAAGTTTTGCTGCAGCAGTTTTGTCGCCTTTTTTACGGAACATCAAAATCCGATCTTTACCTTTTTGTGGTTCTAATACCATTTAGTTTTTCCTTTCGTTTAAACAAATTTAAATTCCATGTCAATAACTGCATGGAAGAGTGTTTCTTCTGTGCTGTTGTCTTTAATGATTTGACTATTACTAGAGAGGCCCATCGACCAACTTCTATTCTCGATACGATTGATCTTGCTTAATTCGTTTTGAATCTTGTAGATCATGTCTGATAATCGTCTGCGATTGTTGATATCGTCCCAGACATGTACTCTCGTGCTTACTAGACCAATCAATCCAGATTTAGTAGGGTTTGGCATCAAATGCGTGTCACCCATTACGCAGAATGGATATTTTGCAGACATATCAGGGAGAGCTAGATAAACATCATAGCCAAGCGAAGAAATACGCTTGTAAATCTCGTCAAATAATTGTTGATCTGGCTGTTTCATTTACCTGTCATTCCTTTCTCTAGATCTGCAACAAACTCTGGAATAGTTTCTTCCAATGCTGGTCCCATGTACGGTTGAGCTTCCATCTTGCGTGTTCCTACTTCGACATAACCCGAATAATCTGTACCAGCCTTGACTTTGGCTTCATCACGACCAACAGTAAGATGTATAGACTGCCTCGTAGCACCCGTGGAATATCCACGAGTGAAGACAGCATTTCTTACCGCTCGTCTGTGCAAGCGTGAGCCATGATCCTTTAAAATCTCGTGTGCGTCAAATTTAACTGCTTGTTCAAAAAAGAGAGTTGCCCCTCCATCGTTTATATCAATATCAAACATTAACCCATCACCTCAGCCACATACAAGACCGTAGAGCGTCGTTCTGGATTCTTTCGGCTGATAACCTTATAACGTTTGTCAGCGATAATAACGGACGATACAGGGCCATTTATAACGTGGTTAAAACGTAAAACTTTGGCATCTACATCGACTTTATCAAGCAGTTTGACTTTCAATTCCAGTCCTAATTCGGAAATAAAGCAAGGCAATACCTTTTTAGTAGGCTCTGCGTTGCTCATTCGTCCTAATTCTGGGTCATATTTAGGCTTTCCAGCCTGAAATACGAGTTCAACACGTTCGCTTTCTCTCATAGCATCTTAAATCCTCGATTTTCAAGGATAGATGGGTACTCACGTTTTAAGATTTTGTTAAATCGAGCAAAATCATCTTGATTAAATTCAAGAGTTAAGCCTTCGAGCGTTTTCTTAGAGTAACCTTCAGATCCAATGCGGTTGAATCGTTCGATCATGATCTCAATAATCATGTAATCAAACTTTTCTGGAACTCCAAAATCTCCAGTATAGGCAGTAAAATGCTGGGTTGTCATTTCTTCGATCAAGCCGAGCATCTTGTCCTGCAAGTCGTCCTCGATATTCAACAGCACTTTTACTTTATCGATGTACGACATAATCAAATCATCCTTTCAATGCTTCGACTAATTCAGCTTTTGCAAGCATAGAATAGCCTTCAACACCAGTTTCTTTAGCTAAAGATTTCAAATCTTTTAGCGTCATATCTTCCAAAGCGACATCTTCAACCGTTTCTGGTTCGACTGGTGTGCTTTGTTGATAGTGATAACGTAGTAGCATGCTCACGTTGTCACCCCCTTTTTGAAATTACGATTCACCGAATTTAACAACTCGTGATGGATCATAGAGATATGTTCCATAGTGTTTGTCTGCGGTAATGACAGTTGCTTTCTTCAAGATGTCACGGTCAGTTTCAACCATTACATCACGTTTCAATGCGATAACAAATGCACCGTACTTGTTCACATCGTCTGTGTCAGTAGCATCAGCAGAGACTTTCACGAGGAAGCCTTTACCTTTTTCAACTTTGTTTGTACGAACGATTTGAACGCCAAGAACTTCACCGAATGTTCCGTTGACGATTGTTTCCGCACCGAGTTCTGAACCTTTAGTCCAGTTTTGAGCTGCATCCTTACGAAGAGCAGCAGCGTCTGCAGGGTTGACCAAGGCAACATAAGATGCATCGTCTTCGTCTTCGAAGATATCAAGAGCTTTTTGCAAATTGTCAACAGTAGTAGCTGTTTCGGCTACTTTTTGGACTGCGCCTTTCGCAGCTTCTACAAGGTCGTTATCAATCTTGTTAGCAAGGGCAAGTGATGCTTGATATACTGCTTGTCCGATTGGATCTCCAAGACCAGAAAGAAGGGCTTCGTCTGTGATTTCGTAACCTTTAGCAGCCTTTTTGATTGTCATTTCAGACTTTTTAGTAGTCAATTGGTCAAGAGTGATCGCTACACCTTCTGCGACTTCTGCAGCATCTCCTGCATATTCCCATTTTGGTACTGTGATCTTGTCGCCCGGTTGTCCTACAAGCGTGTTGTCGACATAAGCGAGTGGGGTAAATTTGATTAGTTTAGGCAATTTAGCTGAGACCATGTCAGCCATGACTTCTGGCACTACCATAGTAGCTTTTTGAGTAATTCCTTGTGGCATAAATTAATTATCCTTTCAATTGGTTATATAGTTCTGGGTTCGTTTGGAATAATTCGTTTCGGCTTTGATAACCCATCTTACGGAATTGTTCCTTGGTGATCCCTTGACCAGTTTCTTCTTGCTTGGTTGGTGTTTTACCAACTAGCATAGTTTGTACTTTTGCGTCTGCAAGAGTATTTACAAGACCAATGAGTGACTGTACTGACTGTTGTGTGTCTTCTGCATTATTGCGTACAACAAAGTCAAGCACTGTTTCATCGGCTGTGATTCCAGCTTCAAATAGCATTTTGGAAGCCTCTTTTTCGAGTCCGTTGCGATTGAGTTGAGCTTCCAATTCGGCAATGCGTTCGGCTTGCTTTTGAGCCTCGTACTCTGCTTTCTGTTCAGCGTTCATCTTGCGCAACTTCTCAGCTTCTTTCTCAGCTTTTTCAGCTTCTTCTTTCCACTTTGCAAATTTCTTGTTGATGATCTTATCAACATCTGCGTCCGTGTACTTCTTTTCGTCTTTCGGTTCTTCTTGATGTTCTTCTGGTTCGGCCATTACCTTTTCAACATCTTCAACCGTTTCGACTACTTCTGTTTCTTTGTTCATGCGAACCTCCTATTTTTAAAGTCGTCCCCGACTGTCTTGTATTCCATAGCTTTTAGCGTCATCAATGCTTGGACAAAATAAAAACCAGTCTTTCGACTGGTTAGATTAGCAGACTATTCCTGCAAGCCAAGATTATTGGATCACCTCTCAATCTCTGTTTTTGTGCTTCACTTCGTCAATCCCTGACAGTAGACCGATTGTCATTGCATACCCAAACAAGAGGATAAGAAATAAACAGACAACCCCTGCAGTGACTGATACGACATTCCAGATATTCATTGCATCACCTCACTTGACTTATTTTTTACAAACAAAAAAAGCCGTATTGCTACGACTTTTTATATATTCAATATGCGTATCCTGCATCCTTCTTCATGGCATCAAATTCGTGTTTCAGTTTTTCATCCGTGAGATAACGTTCTGCCAAAGGGCCAAATGCAAATCCTTTCGGGTTTGTTAAGATATCAATAACTTCTGCTTGATCTTCTGCAGTTGGTTCGTTTGGGAAAGACATCCACTTATAAAAAGAATCTAAAAGGATTTCAACGACAAAGCCTTTTCTTTCTTTATCCACTAATGCACTTCGGCCATCTTCGAGAGTGACCAATATATTATTTTTCGATTCATCGACACCGATGATTTTATTCAATTTTAACAAATTGATCACCTTCTTTCACATACAGGTTAATACCAAATTCCTTCAACGACTGGATTTGTTTCTCGTTTGGTGTGTTATTTGTAAAGTACATACTTGAAACATCCGATAAATTAACATCACCATGATATTGCGCTTCGAGATAACGCACACCAAGAGCCTTGCTTGCCTCTTCTGGTGTTTCGATTTTGCCAGTTTTGAGCATATCTACCGTTTCTTTTAGCAACTCTTTATCGATACCAACCAAATTCGGTCTGTTTGGATTATCTGCAACAAGTTCTTGATAGACTGCAGGGCCGAGGCTGTTGTTTACTGTGAATGTTGTCTTGTTCGCCACCTTGTCTTTTGCAAAGTGGATGATAACATCACCATATTGGCCAACACCGCCCCAGCTTGTCGAGTTGTGGGTGTAATCTTTGATAGCATCCTTGTTTCCAAAGTAGCCATACTTTTCAAACTCGGACTTCTTCAAGCGTTTGCCAGACAAACCAAACAATTGGTTTGTAGCTTGTCTTCTGTACTTCGTGTTGACAGTCCCGCCGCTTGTACCAGTTTCAAACTGATTCATGAATTTTCCAGATTCTATCAGTTTGTCAATGTTCGCAGACTTAAAGCGCATTGAATACGCACTGTTGTCAATCACCTTTTTCAGCACATGGCTAGAAAACTCAATTTCTTCTGGTGTCAGTCTACTTTCTATGTGATTATTATACCACTTTTTAGCATTGTCAACAAAATTTTGTAATGTTTTGTGAGCTAAATCTAAACCATAAGAGAAAGCTGTACCAATAGGCGGAGCCTCTTCAATCTCTTTAATTTTTTCAATCTCTTTTTCAACCGGTTTAACAATTTTAGAATAATGAGCAGCAACACTACACCGACAAAACGGATGCATAGGAGCGCAGTTGCGACCAGATTCCATATCTTCGACTTTGAAGATTTTGCCATCTAGTGGGGCGCATATCTTGCAAGCACTTGGCTCTGCTATGTACTCATATTCGTCATAGCCTTGTGATTCAAGACTATCTTTCTGCGCTGCCATCGCAACCCGTGAACCTTCTGTGACTGCCAAGCGTTTGGCTTGGTGCGCAGATACACCGAACTCCTTGCGTAACTTAGAGATGATTTGCGTTGGATTCTTACCAAGAACCAGCAAGTCAGATGTTGCTTTCTTTACGATATCACGCAGAGCATTTTGACGATCCCAAATACGACTAGACCAAGTAGCACCGTTGAAATTGCGATCTATAGCCTGCTTCATTGCAGTAGATACTGTAGCGCCTTCTGATACTCCCAAAATACCAGCTTGGCTTTTCAAGCCTTGCAAGTATTCCTCTTTCAAAAAGTTGCCTGTTTTCTTTTCTTCTTCATTCGCAAGAGCAATCATCTGCAAGTCTAGCTCCTGTTGCAAAGCTTCAAGCCTTGATACTCGCATTTTAAGGTTGTAGATAGCCAACTCTCTGTTAGCTATCACACCAAAATCCTTTTCTTCTACATAGCGTTTGGCTTTTTCAGCAAATGCAGCAACATCCATCGCATCAAGCCGTGATACAACCTCAGAATAGGGAATATTCCCGTTCTTTTCAGCGTAGCGATTGATAAACACTCTGATTTCCTTATCGATCTCGTTGAAGTAGTAATCATGCATCTTTTTTAATTCAGTCGCATAATCTTCATCACGCTTGATTGCTGCTTTCTGCTCTAGTTCAACACGATTGCGCCAATAGCTATTCTGTCTGACGGTCTCTGTCATCCTCTACACCGTCCTTTTCTTTGTCACCTTCTTCTGCATCCTTGTTGATTGCAAGATCGCTCATGCGCTCATTTAGAGCCATTTGCTGATACAGTTCACTGTCTTTCTTGCTTTCCTCTTCCATGCGCTCAAGTTCTTCTTTTGGATCTTGGACGATAGACAAGACAGAAAGTTTCGTTTCGTCTGACACTTGGCCATTTAGTTGAGTTACGATTTGCGCTTCTTCTAGCGTGTTCTTAGGCACGTTACGAGTAAACTTGTAATTAAGTTCAGACCATGCATCTGCTGGTACTTGCGTAGTTGGTACTGACAAGACAACCTCGTACAAGCGATTAAACCCAGACTGCATTTTGCGGTCTTTTGATTTAGCGAGATTGTCCATTGCTTGTAACTTGTATGCAAGGGCAGTCCCAGAGCTATTACCAAAGTCTTTGTCTGACAGATTGGCAACCATCGAGATATTGAAGATTGCATCACGCAGTAGCACAATGAGGTTTTCTTGCGTTTGGTCTGCGTTCGGCTTCTGTAGGAAGTCAACATCTAACTGACTACCGCTTTCTCCCCACAAATTGAACACACGATTGTCACGGATACTGGAGCTTACTTCATCGTCTAACTCCATGCCAATGATCTTTAAGTAAGCATCTGCGAAATAATCAACATCATTTGCTTTCTCACTGACCGCTTTATTGAGTGCATCAAGCAATGTCTTAACACTCTCAAAGATCCCTCTACGCTCTTCATTCTCAATCACCTCAATAATTGGAAGATGTGAATAAATGTGGTTTGTTCGTTCGCCAAAATGCACATCACCAGCGTTATCGAGCGTGAAGTAGATCGTTTCTTTATCAGTCACAACCTCACCAGTGCCAGCGCCCGTCTCTTCGTCAATCATGTACCGTACAGCGAATTTAGGACGCTCTGCAACAGAGTTGTCGTGGACAATCAGCATGTTCATCGGGCTGTTGTATGTCACCCGTGTGTTTGCGTCCTCGTCTTGATACACATACCAAAATGCATGGCCAAAGATATCAACCAGCTTGGAAAGTTCGCTCTCACTGTCTTCCATGTCGTTGAACTTTCTAAAATCATTGACATAATCACTAATAACTTGATCGTCATGCGATACAGTGGCAGGAATACCGATGAAATAACCGTTGAACATGTCCACGATATATTTTGCATAGTTGACAACTAAACGATTGTCAGGCTTCCATGCATCTTTGGCTCTAGTATGCAGAATCTTGTGATCTGATAGATATAAGTTTTCATTTTCTCGATAGATTGGTACGAGTCTGCTCAAATGCAAGCGAATCGCTTCTGTTACGATCTGTGCAGTCACCTCAGTATTTACTGGTACTGTCAGCAGTCGCTTGTTGTTTATTCTGACTTTGGTCAATTAAAAGCCCCCTTTGAAAGTTTTAATTTTTGATTTAGTGATCTTGTCTTGGATTGCATAGCGTATCGCATCCAGACAGTGGTTGTAGCTATCGACAGGCTCGTTGATGTACTCATTCGTGGCCTTGTCTTTCTTCCATGTGTAGTTCTCTAACTCTTCGATAGTCTTCACACATCTTTCATCTACAATCCACTCATACTGTAAGAGATACTGGATTCCTTGCATGACTGAACCAGCACCTTTCTTGACATCGATAACTCGTCCGATACCAAGATTCCGAAGCTCTTGGTTCGATTTCTTCTCAGCCGAATCGGCTCGAATTTGCTCCTTCGCATACCCAAGGGCGGTAATACTCTCTGCGATCTTGTCATTTGTCAATCCTTTTTTTACATATTCCTCGACAACGTACAACTTTTTACGGTCATCATCGATTTTCACATGCATAAATGCGCTGGGGTCGTTAATAAACCCATAGTCAAGGCCAAAATAGGATGTGATTTGCCTCAAATCGTCCTTATTTAACAAGACTTTCGTGTATTTTGGGAAAACTAGCTTGTCAAGAGTCGCAAATTCTCCCAAAGCGTAGATTTTGTAATACGCTTCGTTACGATTGGCCAATTCCTCGATATTTTCTCTTGTGAGAGCGTCTAAAAAGCGATTATCCTTGTATGTCGTCTGATATACGACTGTGTTTTTTGGCTTTTTGACAAAAAAAGCATTATAAACCCAGTTCGCTTTCGAAACCGGGTTGAACATCAAGTATATTTGCTTCTGCTTATGCGCTTTATCCCGTAGACGAAGTGTGAGCTGTGTATAATCGTCTAAAGTAAATTCAGACGCTTCTTCCATGACTACATCAGAGATGCCCTTGATGGATTTTATCTTCTCTGGGTTATCCATCCCTTTAAAGATGACCTCTGCGCCATTCGGCAGCTCTATACGAAACGCAGACATGTTGATTTTGCACATATTCAGAATACCGAAATACGACAATGTAGCTTGCACATCTGCAAAGACCGAATCACGCACTGTAGCGCCGACTTTCCGAAGAACAAGGATCTTTCTTGGCTTCTTCCAGTCTTTCAGGGCCTTAATGACAATCTTTTGAAAGACTCCGTGGCTTTTACCAGAGGAAGCCCCGCCATAATGCACCTCTGTAAATGTGTCATAGTCAAACAGATGGTCATAGATGTGCCTGTTGAACACTTTCGATGGGTTGATATTAAGTTTGATCGTCATCCCAACCACCTACATCGATCACGACCGTCTGTGTAGTGTCTGTTTCGACTTTTTCAGTCCACATCCTGAATCGCTTGCCGAGAAGTTCTGCCGCCTTGATCCTGTCTTTTGCTCCGACATCAATGTCAATAACTTCCTGTCCGAGTTCGCCAATGCTACATAGAGTTTGTTCTTGAGTTTCCCCTCGCATTACTGAGGTCAGATAAGTGAGTACTTCTTCCTGCGTTGCGACCTTATCAGACGCAAGCTGAGCCAACCTCTCGTCAATATAAGATTTGATTGTAGTGTTTTGCAGTAGCTTAGATGCGTTTGTGTTAGCATATTTAGAGCTATATCCAGCCTTAACTGCTGCTTGAGTAGCATTACCGGAGATGATGTACTCATCTGCAAAACGTTGCTGTTTTAGTGACAATTTATTGATTTTCCATCACCCCTTTCATTAAAAAAATAAAAAAGATCGGTTAAATCCGATCCCGTTGGTATCAATAAGAAAGACAAGGAGCAAGTAACGTGAAAAATCATCAAAACTATTTTTTTGGAGATAAAACTTTGAAAAAAACGCTCAAACCGCTTGGAGTAGATGTCCTGTTCTCCTTGTCCGTACTACCATAATACCACTTTAAAAGTTCAATATTGTTCAATCCGTACACTTTTTTGGCTTAAATTTTTAATTCCCGACTTTCTCGCTTTTTGGATTGTCCCTCGTGAATAATGCAACTCACGTATGACCTCATTCCAGCTATAACCGTTAATGAAGAATAGCCTAAGTACAATGCTTTCTAGTGGATCTTCAAGGCTATCTATCAATTGAGCCATTTCTATTTTCTCATTCATTAGCAAGTTGATTTCGTGCTTGATGTCATCTGTTTTGTCGATGATTTTAACAGCCTTGTCTTCCGTGCTATTCCCTATATTGCCTCCTTTGGGTTCATCAGAGTAAACTTGCGCTTTCAATACTGATGATCTAATTGCGACTATTTCCTGTTGTTTGGATTTAATCTTCAGATCAATGTATTTTAATCTATTCAATCTACTTGCTATGCTCATCCACCAACTCCATTCAAATCAGCCACCTCTTTCAGCTCCTCCGCACGTTGTCTCTCCCGCATCTGGTACTCGCTGTTTAGCTTATTCAAAATCACATCCTGCGCATTAGTTTTCTCAGCCATTCGCTGGATAGATAGCTCATGCTCTTGTACCGTCCATTCGAGATCACTCACTTTAGTTTTAAGATCATTGATCCGTGAGTTGAGATTAATACACACGATCATGAATACCAGTGATACTGATGCGAGAATTGTGTAAAATAGTTTATTCATGATTGTCCTCCACTTCGATAATATGGGTCAATAATACGCTTTAAATCTCGTATATTACCAAAAGGCACCACTGCATCATACAGATCCTCAAAATATGAATCAGTTACAAATGATGAATCATAGCCATATTTTTTTCCGATGTTTGATAATATAGTAATTTCCAAACGGTTATTTATTTGAGCGATCGAAAGAACCGCATCTTTATTGATTGGTATATGTACATTATCTAAACTCATCGCTTCCCCTTTCTGTTTCTAAAGGCTATCACACTGGCCCAAATAAAACCAGATAGCCAGACCAGTGCGAGTAGTAAGTATATAAAGTTCTGTAAATCCATCACCACACCCCTTTACCAAACAAAATGTTTTTCATTTTTTGGAATCCCTTTTTGGGAATATTGACGCTTATTGTTGTTTCCTTATTCGCTAGATTAATGTCGCCACACGATAGGACACTGGCATCAATAACTCCCGCTTCCAAAGCCATACTGTCTGCATCAAAATCTTCAACAGTCGGAGAAAGTATTGCCCATTTCTTATCATCAGCCGTTTTTATTTTCAAACCTAAAAGACGGCTGTTGTATGATCCACGATACTTCCTAATCAATCTTTTTCTTGTTTTATTCAGTGACATTGTTTCGTATCCCCCGTCACTCGATTTCTTTCAACTTTCAATTTTAAGCTAGTGTCATCACCGAAACATACTAGTGTTGTTTCTTCTTCCCATTGATTTTTAGTATATGGGTATCTGTTTGGTCGTGTCATGTTTACTCCTCATTCATTTCTTTAAGGGTATCCCACATACCTTTATGTAGGTTTGTGATATTCTTCATGTACTGCTTTCTTGCTGGAATACTCTTAAAATCCCACCATTCAGCACCATCATACTCATAACGCTCAATCCACCAGTCTTCACCAACTAGCACAAGGTCTTTTGGTACATGTTGAGCACCATAACCAGAATCATAATTTGTATCCCTTGCGATCTTTAATCTCGTTGTAAGCTAGCTCGAAGCAATCTGCAAAGTCGTAGTCAAATGCCTTGCTAATGGATTTTAGATAAGCCACCGCACGCACTAGATTATGACGACACATTTCTTTACTTGCTAAATCCTGTGACAACTGAAACTCAGAAATATTTGCATTTAACAATTTAAAACTTTCCATTGTTTCTTTGGGTCTAACACCATCTGCGCTCTTAAATATACTGTGTACGTCTTCCTTGATTAATAATGCAAGCCCTACAATCACAACTGCACAATCACCGATGCTATCCTTGGTCAACTTCTCATTCTGTTTGAGGTATCCAGCGCATAGCTCACCAAATTCCTCGCTTAATTTAAGAGCCTGTTTGTCTAATCGTCCACCGTGTTCTAAATCACGGTCAATAAACCATTTCTTCGTTAGCGTTACTAATTCTTCTTCTAATTCCATAATTTTTTTATTTATCCTTTCCTTAATTGCCCGTGATCTTCCAATCACTGCTGTTTTACCAATGTTTTTTTGTATAAGCAGATCACTGCTTGTATCTTGTAGTCGCTGTCGATCCAGTCGAATTGATCGCTTGATTAAATCAATATCCATGTCTGTTCTAACTTTTCCAAAATGTAGAGGGTTGCTCATGCCCTCTGATATTTCGAAAAAGAGAAAACTACCTTTCTAAATTTATAGTGAGCAATGGCCAGTAGATGGAGTTGCACCACCCAAAGGAGTCTACAACTGGCCAGCTATCGGGACGGGTCGATAGCAGTAAAAAATGTAAAAAATCATAAGGAAGAATGCTCCCGTCCTAAAGGTTATGGAAGGAGTCGAACCTTCCGAGGCTTCCAACCCTCGACCGTCATAACCCGCAGTGGATCAACAACACTGCTCTGAACTATCATCATTACCAGCTTATGGTATTTTGTGTTGATCGGTCGGGAACGTATATCAGATTCCCTTGTATGTAAATTCTTAAAGAAAGGACTCTCCTTTTTTATTTATATAGTTGATATACATTGTTTGAATCGTGTGTTAAGGCATAAAACCAGTAGTTTTATCACGATTCAGTTTGAAGCGCCTCACTCGCTTCGTATCAGTGTCTTATTTTATTGTTTGTGAGGTTATGACTGACAGACCGTTTAAAATCTGCCAGCCCGAATTATGCACCCAGCGCCCACGCACGTTCTAGCGTTAACTGTACGGATAATTCACGTTTCTTTCTTCTTCCTTTTGGACGATGCTTAATAAGGAATTCATCCAGTGCCATATCCATCTTAATGGCCATCTTCTCTGGATAGTTGTCACCGTAGTATTGCATACACTCCAGTAAGAATTGATTATCCATATAATTCTCGAATCGTTTTAATTGCGTGGGTGGTGGCATCGTGCCATCTCTGCGTGATCGGTTGATATATCCACTCACACGTTGATCACCAAGGATTTTATAGAATTGACTCACACCACCGTATTTCACCATGAGGCTGTCGTATTCCTCAAAGAATCGATCTATCAGTGACATTATTCACCCTCACGTTTAAGAGCGATTCGTGCGATCCCACTGAGGATAAACATTCCAGCGAATGAAAGAATGAGGGTACTCTCAGAACCCGTATTAGGGAGCGTATGAGCGTTTGTTTCTTGTGGTTGATAAATAACATTCACTTGCTCTTTCTGAGGCTCTACGGTCGTTTTAGACGGCTTAGAATTGATTTCAACAGGAATGCTAGGTTTATCTGTCGTAACTGTAGGTGTGTTTGGTTTTGGTTTCGGTAAGTCGATGATAAGTTCTGGTTTCTCCAAAACTGGTGCGGGTGGCATCATTGGGATGTCCTCAATATTGATTTCTGGTTTGTCCAAGATAGGAGCGTCGAACGGTACGACTCCGCCAGACCACTCTGGTTTATCAATACTTGGTGCGTCTGGAGGCGTTACCCCGCCTTTCCATTCTGGGATTTCCACGATAGGCGCAGGAGGCATAAGAGGAATATCTTCGATGTTGATTGACGGCTTGTCCAAAACTGGCGCATCGTTTGGTAATTCAAATACTGGTTTATTTTCGCCCGATGCATCACCACGACCACCTACCAGTTGCACATAACTGTATGAGGTAGCGCCATCAGACTCAGCCTTTAACTCAATCTTATTGGTTGGGTATACACTATCTTTAACGGCATTAGTCAATTTAGTTTTGTAGTTAACATAAATCATGTGGTCAAGGCGATCCATTTTAATTGTGAATCCATGGTCTGATTTGGCGATTGATTTAACCAAGTCCATAGCAGAACCCTTATCAATCCAAGGATCTAGACTTTCAATGTTTTTGATCTCAAAGTAGTTATCGACTAACTTTTGATTTTCTGACATTTCATCAATGATAGTCACATAGTTCAGAACACGCTTAGCATAGTTAATACGTGCTGTCCAATTAATCACAGAAGGATCATCTTTATCCTGTGAACCCCACTTAGCAATCAACTCATCTTTACCAATTACTTGTTCTTTACCAATGTTAGCAGTAACAACTGTACCGTTAAAATTCACATTTACCGGTTTACCAGATTCTACCTTATCAGTCCAAGTCGCATCCATCTTAAGTGACATCTGCTTATTAAGTGGATGATCTTTAAAGTAGTTATTGAATACCGTAGTAACTGTGTTGGTTGCTGTGTCAGTAGTCGCCTTACCTACAACTTGTTTTTCTGGGTTGTACACATCAAAGTCAAAGTTTGTTTGAAACTTAACTTCTTCTGGAAGCGTGAACGTTACTTTGTCCCCTTCGTTGATTGTGAGATCGTCTGGAAATTCAATGTT
>QWCF01002790.1_pt1 | contig 22091 bp, 22 predicted proteins | sample 1972521 | NCBI WGS metagenome assembly QWCF01 (sample SAMN09866715, study PRJNA288562) | Human oral metagenome isolate term4_saliva, whole genome shotgun sequencing...
TTTTATGGGGTATTTAAAAGGAAAAAGCGCACTAATGATGTTTGATAAACACGCAAATTTAAAATATAAATTTGGGAACCGTCATTTTTGGGCAGAAGGTTATTATGTAAGTACAGTAGGACTCAATGAAGCTACCATAAGAAAGTATATACAAGAACAAGAAAAACATGATATAGCAATCGATAAATTAAGTGTAAAAGAGTATGAGGATCCCTTCAGGGATGATGGTAAGTAATACAAATGCCTCTTTAAGAGGCAAGTGACGAGTCAAAAGCAATAAGGCTTGAACAAAGTGAAAGCCAGCGTCTTGAGGCGCTGGCTTGTAATCTGGGCTTATAGCCCCGGTTCAAACCACCCGTTAGACGGGTGGTCATGATTCATTATTTAGTTGCACGACGTACGTATGTACCTTCTGAAGTGTTTACTTCTAGGTACTCGCCAGCTTCGATGAAGTCTGGAACGTTTACGACTAATCCTGTTTCCATTGTTGCTGGTTTACCAGAACCTGTAACAGTAGCACCTTTAATAGATGGTTGAGTTTCAGTTACTTGTAATACAACTGTTGAAGGTAATGAAACCCCAATTACTTCTGTTCCGTAGAATTGGATTTTAACTTCCATGTTTTCTAAAATGTATTTCAATTCGTTTTCGATTGTTTCTTCTGGAATTTCATATTGTTCATAGCTTTCTAAGTCCATAAATACACCAACGTTATCTTGGCTGTATAAGTATTGAACGTCTTTTGTATCGATGTGAGCACGTTCTACTTTTTCATCAGGTCTCATAGTAGTATCAACTGTTGATCCGTTACGTACGTCACGGATTTTCATACGCATTACAGTATTTCCTTTACCTGGTTTGTGGTGGCTGATTTCCAACACTTTAATTAATTTTCCATCAAGAATGAAAGTCATTCCTGCTTTTAAATCACTTACGTTAATCATGTTAACTCTCCTTCATATTTTGTTTACTATACGTTTATACCATATTTTTTAGAAAAATGCACTAGTCAAGTCCAACTCTGTGGAAAATTTCATCAACTTGTCGAATATGATAGTGATAATCAAATGCATCATTCAATTCTTCAGTCGTTAAATGTGACATAATTTCTTCATGGTTTTCAATAATTTCTCTAAATGAACGTTGTTCATCCCACGCTAATGCTGTACATGGTTGTACTAAGTCATAAGCTTTTTCACGGCTTAATCCTTTATCAATTAATTTCAATAGAACACGTTGGCTATAAATTAATCCAAATGTTGCATCCATATTTTTAAGCATACGGTCAGGAAACACCGTTAAATTTTTAACAATATTACCAAAACGATTTAACATATAATTTAGTAAAATTGTGCTATCTGGAATAATAATACGTTCTGCTGAAGAATGCGAAATATCTCTTTCATGCCATAAATTGACATTTTCATACGCTGTTACCATATGTCCACGAATCACTCTTGATAATCCAGCCATATTTTCTGAACCAATTGGGTTTCTCTTATGTGGCATTGCAGAAGAACCTTTCTGACCTTTTGCAAAAAATTCTTCGACTTCACGTGTTTCTGATTTTTGTAAGCCACGAATTTCAGTGGCGAATTTTTCAATACTAGTTGCAATTAAAGCAATTGTTGAAATATAATCCGCATGTAAATCTCTCGATAAGATTTGTGTTGAAATTTCTTGAGGACGAATTTGTAACTGACCACATACATAGGCTTCTACAGAAGTTGGAATATTGGCAAAAGTTCCAACAGCTCCGCTAATTTTTCCAGCTTCGACACCTTGAGCAGCACGTTCAAATCGTTCGATATTCCGTTTCATTTCTGAATACCATAATGCAAGCTTCAACCCAAAAGTCGTTGGCTCTGCATGAACCCCATGCGTTCTTCCCATACAGACAGTATATTTATGTTCAAGCGCTTTTTGTTGGATAATCTCTAAGAAACGTCTTAAATCTTTACGTAAAATATCATTCGCTTGTTTTAATTGATAACCATAGGCAGTATCCACAACGTCTGTACTTGTTAGACCATAATGAACCCATTTTCGTTCTTCCCCTAACGTTTCGCTCACTGCACGAGTAAAAGCTACAACATCGTGTCTTGTTTCTTCTTCAATTTCTAAAATTCTTTCCACTGAAAAACTAGCATTGTCACGAATTTTTTGGACATCAACTTTAGGAATTTCTCCCAACTCTGCCCAAGCTTCGCAAGCTAAAATCTCAACTTCTAACCAACAACGATAACGATTTTCATCTGACCAAATATTGGCCATTTCCGGTCTTGTGTAACGAGTAATCATACAAATGCCTCCTATTTTAAAATCATATCTATATGTTCAATTCCAACTAGCTGATAAGGTTGTGACCAAACTAGCTGATAAGGTTGTGACCAGGCTTCAAAGCCTAATGATTCGTAGAACTGTTGTAAATACGCTTGTGCATGAATCATAATCGGCTGATCGACATACCATTCTTGACAAATTTCTATCGCTCTTTCCATTAGAGCTCTTCCTTTTCCATGTTTACGGTAAGCTTCATCAACAATGACACGTCCAATATGAGCTCCATCCACTTCTTGGAAAATTCGTAAATAAGCAATCACTTTACCATTTTCATTTGTTTCAAATAAATGCCACGCTCTTTTATCAATTTCATCAATTTCTTGATAATTTAATTGTTGTTCAACAATAAAGGTTTGAATTCTTGCTTTGTAAATTTCAATGACTTCTTTCTTAGATAATTCGTCAAAATTTTTCAAGTACCACATATTTTTCCCCATTATTTTTCAAAATATTTTTTAGTATTTACTTCATCTTCTTTTAATTGAGCAATAAGTGCTTCTACTCCATCGAATTTTAATTCATCTCGTAAATAATGCAACCATTTTACTCTTACAGGGAATTCATAAATATCTCTTTGGAAATCTAAAATATAGACTTCAATTGTAATTTTCGTTACATCATTAAACGTTGGATTCACTCCAATCGAAGCCATCGCAGGATACCACTTATCTTCTACTTGAATTTCTACAATGTAAACTCCTTTTTTCAATAAATAAGTGTCCGTTGAAACATCAATATTCGCTGTTGGAAATCCTAATAAGGCACTTCCACGTCCAAAACCATGAACAACTTTTCCAATCATTGTGTATTCATAGCCTAATAAGGCATTTGCTTCTTCAATTTGACCCGTTTCTAAATAGTGTCGAATCGCTGTTGAACCAATTTTTTGTTTTTCTGTCTGCTGTTCAGAAATCGTAACAATTGAAAATCTTTCTTTTGCATAAGTGGGTAATAAGTAATCAAATCCAGCAACAACTGTTACAGCATTTAGTCCAACCATATATTGGTCAACAAACTCTTGAGGACTTAATGAAGCAAATTCTTTTGTAAAATCGATAACGTAAAAAATATCTACCCCAAACTCTTCTAATAACTCTACCTTTCTTTCAAAGGGTGATAGATATTGTAATTCGTCTGGATCTGCTCCTTGGAAAATAATGGAAGGATGATGGTCAAATGACATTAACGCTAATTTCACGCCTAGTTCTTGAGCTTTTTCCTTTGCTTGTTGAATCACTTCCTGATGCCCTAAATGAATCCCATCAAAAAATCCAAGTGCCAACACAATCGGCTCTTGAACAATTTGAGAAGGTTCATAAGGATGGGTGATTTTTATAATTTGCATGTTATCTCTCTTTCCTTAAAACATTTTAATCGGTTTTAATAGTCCTTTTTTCTCAGGATGAGGTCCGTATAAGGCTATTAATTCACCTTCAATATAAAAAGTTGAAGGTTCTAATACTTGAGGTAATTCTTCTGTAGTTAACAGTGCTCCATTTTTTACTTTTGTAATAAAGTTTTCTGGAACATCCACTCTAGGGTATGTTTCAAACACTTCTTCTAAAGGTCGAAGGATAGATGAAGCTTGATCTTGTTCCACTAAAGCTTCTAATTGTGATAATGTCACACATTGTTCTGAAATAAATGGTCCACTTTTAATACGAGTTAATTGTGACATATGAGAAGGAACTCCTAGTTTTTCTCCTAGATCAACGGCTAATGTACGAACATAAGTCCCTTTACTGCAACTCACTTCAAAAGTCCATTTTTGTGTTTTTGTCACTTCATCATATTTAGGAGTCGAAGTTCGTTTAAACTCGTAGATATTCACTTTTCTTTCTGGACGTTCTACAACTTCTCCTTTTCGAGCATATTCGTACAGTCTTTTACCATTAACTTTCACAGCAGAATACATTGGAGGAATTTGAGTAATTTCTCCAATGAAAGTTTCCATCATGGCATCAATTTCTTCTGTTGTAAATGGAGTCATAATCGCTTCTTGTTTCACGATTTCTCCATGAGCATCTTCTGTTTCAGTCGCAATTCCTAAACAAATCTCTCCTTGATAGACTTTATTGGATTCTAATAAATACTCTACCACTTTTGTTGCATTTCCAACACAAATTGGTAAAACGCCATCTACTTCTGGATCTAATGTACCTGAATGCCCTACTTTTTTCGTTTGTAATAAGCGTCTAACTTTAAAAACACAGTCGAATGAAGTCATTCCTTTTTCTTTCCATAGTGGTAAAATTCCGTCCATTGATTTCTTCCTTTTTCAATAAATTTAACTTAATAACTTATCATATTTTATCACAGATTTTCTTAAAAAAAAACAAATCCTATGCTAGAACCATTCTCTATCCTTAGTAAAAAATATTAATGCTAGGTGTTTTGTAAAAAAATATGATATGATAGAAATACATTAAGTTAAAAGGAGTGACAACATGTCTCGTATAATCATAGTGACAGATTCAACTGCTGATTTAACCGAACAAGAAATCCAAGATTTCAATATTCATGTAGTTCCATTAAATATTACCATTCAAGAGGAACATTATTTAGACGGTGAAACTATTACAAAAGAAGAATTTAAAAATAAAATGATTGCAAGTTCTGAATTACCAATGACTGCACAACCTTCTATTGGTCGTTTTGTAGAACTATATGATGAATTAGGAAAAGATGGTTCTGAAATTATTTCTATTCACTTGATGAATTCGATTAGTGGAACTGTAAATGCAGCAAGACAAGCAGCAGCTATTACGGACTCAACTGTAACAGTTGTTGATTCAGACTTCACTTCTCGTTCAATGGGGATTATTGTTCGTGAAGCTGCGAAAGCTGCCAAAGAAGGCAAAAGTGCTGAAGAAGTTTTAGAAGTTATTGAAAGCACTCGTCAACGTACGAAATTATATTTAACAGTTTTAAATTTAGATAATTTAATTAAGGGTGGTCGTATTAGTCGTGTCATGGGAGCTTTCTCGAATTTATTAAACATTAAACTATTTTTAGAAGTCATCAATGGTAAAATTGAGATTGTTCAAAAAGGGAGAGGTTTAAAATCTCTTCAGAAGAAATATGATGAAGTTTTTGAGGAAATGAAAGCTTGTCCTAATGGAATTCAAGAAATTGGGATTATGCATGCTGGATTGAATGAGTTTAATCAATCTCAAATCGATACTTTACGTGAGTTATTCCCAGATGCTAAATTTACAATTGTAATGACTTCACCAATTATTATGAGCCATACAGGTGTAGATGCAATGGCGGTTACTTACCTAGAAAAATAATTCTTTCATAGACTTCCTTAATAGTAGTATTAGGACGGCAGCAGACCTGTGGTCTCATGCCTAAATTTTGAGTCTGGGTCTCAAAATTTCCTGAAATATAAGCCTTCGCTTATATTTCCCATGCTACTATAGGAAGTCTTTTTTTGGTGGCATATGACATAATGTGCTGTCGTTATTTAATAAAGGATACTGTGGAATATAGCACTCTTGTATACTACTATAGGAAGTTTTTTTCAAATAAATAAGACAAACATCTTCTTAATTTTTTCAGCTAAGTTGATGTTTGTCTTTTGTTCTACATGAGTAAGTTTCCTATTAATATTCCGATATAAGTTCCTAATATATATCCTAATGTTCCTACTAGCATGGTTGGTGCTACGAAGCGATGCCAGCCTTTTGATACTGCCATGGCTGCTGCTGTTGTTGGGCCTCCAATGTTTGCATTTGATGCTAAAATAGCTTCTTCAATGGTAAATCCAAATACTTTTGCTCCTAAGAATGTCACGAACATATTTACAAAGACCATAATAGCACAGAACACTAAAAGTAATGGAGATTTCGCAATAATTGCCTCAATTGAAGCAGGAATCCCAATTACGACAAAGAATAAATAAATTAAGAAAGTTCCAATTTCATTTGCTCCATGAATTTTCTTGAAAAATGAAGAAAAAATTGTTGAAGCTGCAACTGTTAAAGTTGTTAGAATCAAATATTTATTAGAAATAAATTGAATCACACTGTTTTGTCCAAGAGTGGCAATTCCTTTTGATAAACTAAAGCTTACCGTTACAATCACTACTGCAATCGCAAATACAAAGGCAATATCTTGTAACGTTACTACTGTTTTTGAATGATATTGTTTAGAGTCTTCTAATTCTTCATTTGAATAAGCAGATTTAAAATGTTTTTTGAAAAATGCCATAGATGGAATCATTAATAAAATTAAGAAATAAAATACCATTAATAAATTATCCGCTACAGTAGCTGCAGAAATTAATTCTTTTGGAATATCAAATGCAGAAGCAACTGCCACAAAGTTAACACCACCACCGATATAACTTCCAACCATCATTCCGGCAATATGATTCAATACGGGAATCAATTTTCCTAAGAAGGCATATCCTACTAAAGCCCCTAATATAGTTCCTACAGAACTAATTAAGAAAATTATTAATAAACGTCCACTTTCTTTCCAAATTTGTTTTAAATCACATGTAAATAACAACATTGGAATCGCTAATGGAACTACAATATCCCATACTTGATCATAAATAGGAGATTCAACAGGAATGATGCCAACATTACTTAATGTAGCTGCTGCTAATAAACCAATAATGGGACCACTAATTTTCGATGCCCACTCATAATGATTTTCTAAATAAATACTTACTGTTGCAATGACGATAATAATGGACCAAAGAATCCAAGTCTCATTTGCAGAAATCATAACACACCTCTTTTATTCATAGTGTTTTTATTATACCACAGTTAGAAAATTTTTCACGAAGTTATTTCAATAAATAAAAGCAGGAAAAATATTTTTCTATAGTAATATACCCCTATGGGGTCTCTTGGCTAAAATTTGAGCCACGGTCTCAAATTTCCCTAGTAAAAGTAGCCAAATGGCTACTTTTACGCATATTACTATAGAATTTTTTATTTCTTTTTATCTTAAGAACTAATTCTTCCTAGTATAAAACGTAAAATAATTATAATAAAAAATTACTCTCCGTAGTAGCTCAAGTAATGGAATCCTTTATCAGGATTCCATTACGGGAAAAATTGAGACCTTAGGCTCAATTTTTAGCAATGAGACTCGCAAAAGCGAGGCTGCTTGCGTCCCTAGCTACTACAGAGAGTTTCTTTTTTTATTAATTAACGTTGTTCGTCCTCTTGTTGGATACTCTTCAACAATTCTTCGATATGGTTTCCATAATCAACAGACTCATCACGTTTAAAAATTAATTCAGGCGTTTTATAGAGAGATAAACGTTTCCCTAATTCACGACGAATTAAACCTTTAGATTTTAATAAACCGTCGCAATTTGTAAATCGCCCGTTACATCTACCTCAGTAATCGTAATTTCTTGCACACGAGGATCACGAACTTTTTTTGACAAAATATCATTCACTTCTCTCAAAATCTCTTGAGAAACACGACCAACACGGAAATTCGCCATTTGATACTCTCCTCTCTTCATTCCATCATTTAACGACTATTTTCTTTTAATTTCAACCATTTCAAATGCTTCGATAATATCATCTACTTTAATATCATTGTAGCCTTCAATCATAATTCCACATTCAAATCCTAATTTCACTTCTTTAGCATCATCTTTGAAACGTTTCAAGCTTGCTAATTCACCTTCGTAAATAACAATGTTATCACGGATTAAACGAACTTGACTAGAACGTTTAACAACCCCTTCAGTGATATATGAACCAGCAATTGTACCTAATTTAGATACTGTATAAGTTTCACGAACGATAGCAGAACCTGTAATTTTCTCTTCAAATTCAGGATCTAACATACCTTTCATCGCTGTTTCAATTTCATCAATAACATTATAAATAATACGGTGTAAACGAATATCTACTTGATCAGATTCAGCTTGAATCTTCGCTTGAGGTGTAGGTCTTACGTTGAAACCAATAATAATCGCATTACTTGCTGTTGCTAAAGTAATATCACTTTCATTGATTGCCCCAACAGCTGTATGGATAATTTTCACACGTACTCCTTCTACTTCAATTTTTTGTAAACTTGAAGCTAAAGCTTCTACAGAACCTTGTACGTCTGCTTTAATAATGACGTTAACTTCTTTCATTTCTCCATCTTTTAATGTTGAGAATAAGTTATCTAAAGTAATACGGCTTGATGCATTACGTTGTTCAATTAAAGCACGTTTTGCACGTTCTTCACCGGCTGCACGAGCTGATTTTTCATCTTCAAATACTACGAAGCGGTCTCCTGCTTGTGGAGATGCATTTAACCCTGTAATTTCAACTGGAGTTGCTGGGACAGCTGTTTTCACACGACGTCCTTGGTCATTCACCATTACACGAACACGACCAAATGTATTTCCGACAACGATTGGGTCTCCAACTTTAAGAGTTCCTTCTTGAACTAATAATGTTGCGATAGGTCCTTTTGTTTTATCTAAACGAGCTTCAATAACTGTACCTAAGGCTAAACGATTAGCATTTGCACTTAATTCTTGCATTTCAGCTACTAATAAAATCATTTCTAATAATTCTTCAATATTTTGATTAAATTTAGCAGAAATTTCAACGAAGATTGTATCTCCACCCCATGCTTCAGGAACTAAACCTAAATCAGATAATTCTTGCATTACACGACCTGGATTAGCAGCTGGTTTATCAATTTTGTTTACAGCAACAATAATTGGAACATCTGCCGCTTTAGCGTGGTTAATTGCTTCAACTGTTTGTGGCATTACACCGTCATCAGCAGCAACTACAATAATTGTAATATCTGTGATATCCGCACCACGAGCACGCATTGTTGTAAATGCCGCGTGACCTGGTGTATCTAAGAATGTAATTGGTTTGCCATCAATTTTAATTTGATAAGCACCAATATGTTGTGTAATTCCTCCAGCTTCTCCAGCTACTACAGAAGAATTTCTTAATTGGTCAAGTAAAGTTGTTTTACCATGGTCAACGTGTCCCATGATTGTAACAACTGGAGGACGAACTGCGTGTGAGTCGCTCTCAGCAGCTGCTTCTTCAAAGTATACATCTAAATCAGAAATATCTTTTTCGATTTTTTCTTCAGCATCCATACCATAGTCTGCTGCTAATAATTCAATCGCATCTTTCGATAATCCTTGGTTTAATGTTGCCATTACTCCTAATAAGAATAATTTTTTAATAATTTCTGCTGGTTCACGTTTAATCTTTTTAGCTAATTCAGCAACTGTCATTCCATCTGTATATACTAATACATCTGGTAATTCATGGAATTTACGTGCTGGAACTGCTGGTTTTTGTTCAGCATTCTTTTGTTGTTTACGATTATTTTTTTGATGACGATTTTTCTTATTAAAGTTTTCTTGTTGATTACGTTCGCCACCACGTTTTTGATTTCCACGTTTGAAATCATTATTCTTTTTAGATTCACGATGATTTGAATATGATTCTTCATCACGAGATTGATGTTTTGATCCTTTGTTTGCTACTGTTTCTTGTTTTTGCATAGATTCCTTCTTATGTCCATGTTTATTTTGATTTTGGTTTGGTTGATGATTTTTATCCTGTTGTTTTGGTGAATGTGCTGGTTTATGTTCAGCTTTTTTCACTGCTTCTTTTTTAGCAGTTTCCTTTTTAGGTTGCGCTGCTTCTTTTTTTGCCTCTACTTTTTTAGGCGCAGGAGTTTCTTTCTTTTCAACAACTTTTTTTGGAACTTCTTTCTTTGTTGAAATTGAAGCTTTAATTGTTGCGATTTCTCCATCTTCCATTGTTGACATATGGCTGTTATAACTAATGCCTAATTGTTTTGCTTTTTCGATAATGTCCTTACTAGGTAGTTTTAACTCTTTTGCAAGTTCATATACACGTGTTTTTGACATACGTTCACCTTCCTATTCGTTCATATCGTTAAATCCTTTCATCTTCATCAGACTTTTTGTAAAACCTTGATCAGCAATTGCGATAATCGAACGTTGTTTTCCAATCGCCTGCGAAATTTCTTCCGTTGTAAATTGCTGAATAAAAGGGATTTCATAATATTCACATTTATTTTTGATTTTCTTTACGGTATTCTCACTACTATTTGTTGTACAAATAACGAGATTCACTTTTTCTTTTTGAATACTTTGCAGTACTTGCTCTTCTCCAGATATTAGTTTACGAGCACGAGTTGCCATTCCTAATAAATTGAGAGCTTTCTTTTTATCAATGCTTTCCATCACTAAATAACTCTTTTCTAGCTTTTTGGTGATCCACATATTGCAATAGTTCTTCATAGAAACTATCTGGGATTTCGATTTCTAATTGACGTTCAAATAAATGATTCTTCCACGCTTTTTCAACAAGAGTCGGTTCTAATGTAATATAAGCTCCTCTTCCATTGACTTTTCCAGTAGGATCAATTTGAGCGACACCTTCACTGTTACGAACAATCCGTACCAATTCTTTCTTAGGCATCATTTCTCCAGAAGCTATACAACGACGCATTGGAACTTTTCTTTTTTTCATAAGATGCCTCCTTCTTAATTATTCTTCAGTTTGAACTTCTTCACTTGAAGTTTCTTCAACTGTAGGTAATTCTGAATCTAATTGGTCTAAATATTCTTGATAAGCTGATTCTGATTTAATATCAATACGGAAACCTGTTAATTTAGCTGCTAAACGAGCATTTTGCCCACGTTTCCCAATCGCTAATGATAATTGATGATCCGGTACTACAACAATGCAGCTATTACGATCAGAATCAAAATCTACTTTCACAACTTGTGAAGGATTTAATGCATTCGCAATGTATACAGATGGATCTTCGTTCCATTCAACGATATCCATATTTTCACCATTTAATTCATTTACAATATTTTGAACACGTTGTCCACGAGGTCCAACGCAAGTACCAACTGGATCTAAGTTCGTATCTCTAGAACGGACTGCAACTTTCGCACGATCTCCTGCTTCACGAGCAATCGAAACGATTTCTACAACTCCTTCGTAAATTTCAGGAACTTCTTGTTCAAATAAACGTTTTAATAAATCTGGATGTGTACGACTTACGAAAATTAATGGACCTTTAGTTGTGTTATCAACTTTAGATACTAATACTTTAATACGTTGATCTGGTAAATATTCTTCAGTAGGAATTTGATCTTGTTTTGTCATTCCTGCAACAATTTTACCTAAATTCACATATACATAACGGAAATCTTGACGATCAACTACACCTGTCATAATTTCATTTTCATATTCGATAAATTCATTATAAATATTTGTACGTTCAGCATCTCTTAAACGTTGCATAATGACTTGTTTCGCTGTTTGTGCAGCAATACGTCCAAAATCTTTGGGAGTTACTTCAAAACGAATTTTATCTCCAACTTCATAAGCTTTATGTAATTCATGTGCTTCATCAATACTCACTTCAAGTGTTGAATCAAATACATATTCCACAACTTCTTTCACTGCGTATACATGCATTTTTCCTTTTTTAGCATCAAATTCAACTTCAACATTTTGTGCTTGTCCATAGTTTTTCTTATAAGCAGATACAAGAGCCGCTTCTAAAGCTGTAATGACAACTTCTTTAGAAATCCCTTTTTCTTCTTCAAGAATATTTAATGCTTTAATCATTTCTTTACTCATAATGTGACTCCTTTGTCAAAAATGTTTCTCATTGATTCCTAGAATTGAATCGCTAATCGAGCTTTTGAAATATTTTCACGCACAATCATAACTGATTTTTTACGCGTTTTAATTTTCACTTCTAAAGTTACTGACTCATCAGTTACTTCTGTTAAAAATCCTTCTAAAAACTTTTCACCTTCAACTTGTTGATAGAAAGATAAATGAACATATTGTCCAATCGCTTCTTTCAAATCTTTCTCAGTTTTCAGAGGACGTTCAGCACCAGGAGAAGATACTTCAAGGAAATACGCTTGAGGAATCGGATCTGGATCTTGTGCATCTAATAATTCACTAAATTTTTCACTCATAAACGCACAATCATCTAAATCAATTCCACCTGGTTTGTCAAGGTAAAAACGTAAAAACCAATTTTTCCCTTCTTTTACAAACTCTAAATCAACTAATTCAAACCCTTCTGCTTCAATAACTGGCAAAGCGAGTGTTGAAACTAATTCTGCTACTTTACTCATAGATAACCTCCTTTACATAACTGCGTAAAAAGAGTGAGCATTCCTGCTCACTCTCCTTTCCACGTCATCTTAATTCTATCAATCAAACAAAACGCTCAAAAACGTTATAATTATCTATATTTTAATGAAATATCATAAAAATAGTTCCAACGATTATTTATAATTTATTTTTTATTATCCTTCAAGAACTTCGTTAACTCTTCTACTGTAAGCTGACTTCCATCCGTTAATTTTTTCTCCTGATGCCCATCATTTAGCACTAATAACGAAGGAATAGAATCTATCTGATAATTTTCAGCAAAATCATATAATTCATCCGATTTAATTTCTGTATCGATATAGTACACTGTTACTTTTGCATTTTTTGCCGCTTCTTTTAACTTTGGTACAAATTTTTTACAAAATGGACATGATTCTCTCCCTATATATAAAAAACGAATGGATTTACTTTCCCTATTTAAACGTTCTTTAATTTGTGAATGATCAATCAGATTAAAAGACCATGTTGCCTGTGTGTATTCACTTCCTTGGTACATCCATAAAGAATTTTTTGGAACGAAAATCGTAAAACAAAAAAATGCAACTATTAAGCCTTCGGTAAATAAAATTTTAACAATTTTAGACAAATTTTTTGTAAAACGGCAAAAATATAGCAAATAATACGACAAAATAAGTAAGCAAAATTCACACAGAATCCAAATAAATGAATGCTTCAAAACAAAATAATCAAATAGTAAAAAAGCTAGTAAAAAGTACATAAATAATCGGTCATTTCTCATTGCTAAATTCCCCTACAAGCATTTAATGCAGAAATACCTCTAAATGATGAAAGAATCCAACCAATAAGAGTATAGGGATTAGCAGAAATACCTCCTACAAATCCTAAAGATTTTAAAACGCAATCCCATTCTTCTTTTCTTAATTCAATTTCACCAGATTTTGGTTTATTACCAGAATTTCCGCAGCTTCTGCTAGATAACAATCCTCTACGAACTAACTCTTCGCAAGAACCACGACTTCTAAAAGTACCAACAGAAGGAAATTCTTTAGAGTCAATTTCAGTATTTGTCGAAACCCTAAACGGAACCGTTGAAGCGTTTGCATTTTGTGAAAATAAAAAATTACCTAAAAACAACGTAAAGCACATAACCATAATAAATTTAATAAATTTATTCATTTTATACAACTCCTTCTATAATTACATAATTTTTTAACACTAAAGAATTTTATTTCTTAGAATACAATTTATAACGAAATATAATCAAGATTTAAATTTATATTTTCGATATAAGACGTTAATCCTGGTATTTTAAACTATTAAATCACCGTTTTTATACCTAGATAAATCAAACATCAACATAATTCCCCCTCCAATCTTAGATAATTTTTGATCTATCTCTTGCTAAATAAATTATACAACAGAAAGCGTTAACATTCAATAATTTTTGAGACCCTAGGCTCAAAAATTAGCCATGAGACTTGCAATGCAAGGCTGCTGGCAGCCTCACAACCCAAGCCCCCCATAGGCAGACAGCGCAAAGCGCGCCTCTGCCACACGACAGAACATAAAATACACTTTCGTACCCCACATCCTAAACGTATCCTCGTATTATGACCGAAACTCATGGGATTGGGCGCCGTTGTGAAAATGAAAGTACTCTGTTTCCAGAGTACTTTCATTGGCAATTTTTGAGACCAAGGCTCAAAAATTAGCCATGAGACTTGCAACGCAAGGCTGCTGGCGGCCTCACAACATCAGCCCAATCCCTATAAACTATAATCTCGTTTGGTACATAAGTATCCCCGTCGCAATCGCAACATTTAACGATTCTGCTTGACCAAACATAGGAATCTGAATCACATGATCCGCAGATTCAATCAATTCGTCACGAACGCCATTCCCTTCATTTCCAACAACAATCGCAACAGACTCTCTGCCAGTTAACCATTTGAAATCTTTAGCATCACGATGAAGTGCTGTTACCGCGATTGGAATATCATTTTCTTTTAACTTCCCATATACATCCGTTAAATTCTCATGATAAATCGCTACGTGAAATTGGCTTCCTTGCATGGAGCGAACAACTTTATCATTGTATAAATCCACACAGCCTTCTCCTAAAACAACTGCATCAAATCCTGCAGCATCGGCAGTACGAATAATCGTTCCTAAATTACCTGGGTCTTGAACCGCATCTGCTAAAAGATAACGCCCCTGAGGAACTTCAACCAATGGTTTCTTTTCTAATGGTACAATCGCTAAAATACCTTGATTCGTTTGAGTCATCGATAACTTTTCAAACACCTCTTTTGAAACAAACATTGTTGGATAGCTCTTTGTCCATTTTTCATAAATATGAACCGTGTCCTCACTGACTACCAAGCGTTGAATGGAAATATTTGATTGAATGGCTTCTTCAACTAAATGTTCCCCTTCAATCATATACGCTTCCGCTTTTTTTCTACCTTTGGAAGTTTGTAACTTTTGATAATTTTTTACCATTGCATTTTGGTGCGAACGAATAATTTCCATCTCCGTCTCCTTTATTGTTCCATCATTACTCGGAACAGTTTTAATTGTTCTTTTTGATTTGAAAAATATTTAGAACGATGAGGAATTTCAAATTGAAACTCATACGGTAAACGATATTCTTCTAAATGATTTTTTAAAAACTCCCATGTAAGCATTTAAGAGACTCCTTTTTACTTTTTCTTTCCTGATGATTTTTTAGTTTTAAAGAATTTTTTATCTTTTGATGAATAAGTTTTTTTAGCAGTTCCTTTTTTCTCTTTTGGTTTATAAGGTTTCTTTTCCACCACTTTTTTCTTCTGTGCAACTTGTAGTTGGCTTGAATGAACTTGAAATGCTTCTAGTGTTGCATCAGCTGGGATCAATTTTTTCAAGTCTCTTACTTCTTTTTCTGTAACAAAACTAATAACTAATCCATCTTTTCCCATTCTTCCAGTTCTTCCTGAACGGTGAGTATATACCTCTTTATTTTCAGGTAAGTCATAATGAATGACGACTGGTAAATCTTCAATATCTAATCCACGTGCTGCCACATCCGTTGTTAATAAAATAGGAACTTCTCCTTTTTTAAAAGCTTGAATTGCAGCTTTACGATTGATTTGATTTTCTTGGCTCGTTAATAATGCACAAGGAATATTGTGATACTGTAATTTTTCTGCTAAAATTCCTGCATTTGCGAGTGAATTGACAAATACTAATGCTTGATATTCCTTCATATTTGCAAACTTTCTTAACAATTCATCTTTTTTACGTACAGGAGATTCAATATACACATGTTTTACATTCTCATTCCCGGCCATTTTCTTTTCATTTTCAACCCATTTTGGTGTCATATTAATCCATTGGTGAATAGATTCTAATATTTCATTTTTAGTGGCTGAAAAGCAAATCATTTGTCGTTGTGATGGACATTTTTTTATAAAGGAACGAGTTTGTTCTAAATGTTCTTGCGCTAATAAATAATCTGCTTCGTCTAAAACAAGTGTTTGAACTTGATGAAGTTTTAATTTTCTTTGATTCGCTAATTCTGTTAATCGTCCTGGTGTACCAACGACTAATTCTGGTTTTTTCTTTAAGTTTTCAATTTGACGCTTTACATTAGCTCCTCCTGCTAAAACTAACATAGTTAGTTCTGGCAATTTCCATTCACGAATGACTTCTCCAATTTGTTGTGCTAATTCTTGACTAGGTACTAAAATGATTGCTTGTAATTCATGATTGATTTCAATTTTTTCTAATAAGGGTAACAAGTAAGCTAATGTTTTTCCTGTTCCAGTTGGAGAGACTGCTACTACATCTTCCCCATTTTGAATCAATTCCTTTGTTGCTTCTTGAATCGGCGTTAAGTCTTTAAAACCTTTTTCATTCCATTTGTTTTGAATATATTCTCTCATGCTTTCTCCTTAATTAAATGTAATTCCTGCTGAATTTCTTAATGCTTCAATCACTTCTAAAACATTGCGACTTATTTTTTTACTTTGTTCATATTGTTTTATGGATTCTGGTGTACGTTCTAATATTGTTGCAAATGCAATGGCTTCCCATTCTAATGGATTTTTACGAAGTTCATATTCCTTTGTTTCCACAACTTCACTCATATATAGTGTTTTGACTTCTTTAATTTCTTGGCAGTCATTGATTTGCAACGTTTCTTTACCAAAGTAAATTTCTTGAGGAAGACATACGTTTAACACTTTCCCAACAAAAATTGTAACATCAAATGTTAGATACTCCAATGATACAATTCCTTGTCCATCCGCTTGATTTTGTAATTTACGTGCTTGGTAATGAGCTTTTTCTGGCATTCCAAACCAACTAATCGCATTGTAAATAGGATAAACTCCTAAATCCATTAAAGCACCCCCACCAGAAGATAATGAAAATGAATTCGCAATTTCACCTCTTAAAAATGCATCATATTTTGAAGAATATTTTGCGTACGATAAAACTACTCCTTTTACTTCATTCATTCTAGGAGTAATTATTTTTCTAATTTCTTGGAAGGCTGGTTCATAATAATGACGAATAGCTTCAATCACGAATAAGTTTTTTTCCGTCGCTAATTGGTGAACTTCATCCCACTCTTCAGCCGATAAAAAGGATGGTTTTTCAACAATTATATTTTTTTGATGTTCTAATAATTGTTTTGAATAGTCACCATGTGTATGGTTTGGTGATCCGATATAGACAACATCCCAATTATTTTCTAATAAAAATTCAGTCCATTGATTTGTACAAGAAGGAATCTGGTGTTTTGTAGCAAATTCTTCTGCTTTTTCTAGTGTTCTACTGTATACAGATACTACTTCAAAACTATTTGTTTGTTGCACTGCTTCTACAAAAGAAGAAGATATCCACCCTGTGCCTATAATTGCTAATTTTTTCATGATCACCACTCCTTTTCTTCCTGGATAGTCTACCATATTTTCCTTAAAATCTCTAGCAATCCTCGTTGCATACAAAAAGAGGCTGGAATTCCAACCTCTTCAATCTTAATATAATGATAATCTTTTTTCTAAAATTTTCTGACCTTGTTCAAACACTAAACAGATACTCCAGTAAATTAACGCTACTAAAATATACATCGTCATATAGTCGAATTCTCGACCTCCAACAATTTTAGCATTTTGAAAAATATCAGGTACCGTAATCATTGCTGCCAACGAAGTTCCTTTTATCATATCTAATAACACATTACTTAAAGGTGGCACTGAAATTCTAAAAGCTTGAGGAACAATGACTCTTCTTAATGTTTGAAAATAATTCAATCCTAAGGAAGTAGAAGCTTCCCACTGTCCATAATCTACGGCATCAATTGAAGATCGTAATACTTCACAAATATAGGCACTACTCACAATGCTGAAACAGATAATAGAACAAATAATAGCCGGAAGTTGAATTTTAAAATAAGGCAATCCAAAATATAATAAGAATAAAAATACTAATGTAGGAGTTCCTCTCATAAAAGAAACATGAAAATTAGCTATTAATCTTAAAACTAGAAATGGTGAGCGTTTCATTAACACAAATAGGAATCCAAGAATTGTTCCTAATATGAAACTAACTGCAGCAATTCCTAATGTATATTGTAATCCACTTAATACAAAAGATAGACTATGAATTGCTAACTTAAGATTAAACAATCGTCATCGCCTCTTATTCTACATCAGAAAAATCAATTTTTTCTAATTTTATGTCTTTTGGTTGAGTTACATCTTCACCAGCAAAGAATGTTTTAGAAATTTCTGTTAAAGTTCCATCTTCTTTCATTGATTTTAATGCTTCATTGAATTTACTCTGCTCCTAATTTTTTAGCAATTTTCATGTAGTTAGTACTTGCTGCCCCTGCAGCTTTTTTACCTTTTACATCAGCCCATGAATAAATTCCTGAATTGTCACTTTCACGAACAACCATTGATGTAAATGAATATTTATGAGGTTCAGTACGTAAATATTTATCAACATATTTTGATCCTTCTTCAATTGAGTAGTTCGCAATATCCACTTGACCACTATCTAAAGCTGTTAACATACCGTCAACTCCCATTTCAGTGAAGTCAACTTCTAATTTTAAGCGTTTAGCTACTTCTTTCATAATTTCAACATCATAACCTGTTAATGAATTATCTTTATCATTATGGAATGATTGTGGATATAGAGTACCTGCTGTTGCAACTTTAATCTTTCCTGCTTTCTCAATTGCATCCCAATTCTTTTGCGCTTGTGATACAGTCTCCTTATTTGTTGTAGTACTTGTTGAAGTAGAACAAGCTCCTAAAAATAATGTTGCAGCAACTGCACCTAGTTTAAACCATTTATTCATGATTTTACCTACCTTTTTTCATATATTTTTGACTAACATAAAATAACACACCTTGAAAAGGAAATCAATTACTTTTTACTATTTTAGTAAAAAAATATAACAGATAAAAATATCTGTTATATAAACACTTAATCGATTATAAAACTTTTTATAACAATTAAAGGTACAGAAGTGAGTATGAATTTACACACCTCTCCCAAAACATAGCCTCACACCCCAAGAGAAATCACCATCCATGTACACGAATAGACAAACAGCGCAAAGCGCGCCTTTGCCACACGCCAGTACATCAATGAGTTTCCGTAAAGAACATCTTAAACGTATCATTCATTAATGAATGACACACATGGGATTTCACACAGATATTAAATAAAAGTTTCCTGTGGTCAGTAAGTTTTTAAGGCAACATTTGAGACCCTAGGCTCAAATGTTAGCCATGAGACTCCGAAGGAGGCTGCTGGCGGGTCTCACACCCCCAGTGAAATCCCTATATAATTATTTTAATGAATCTTTCACTCTTATCGCAATTTTCTCAGAAATTCCAAGCTTTTGAATCTCCTCGACTGTCGCCTCCTGGATTCCCTTCATCGTTTTAAAATGCTGTAATAGTTTCGTACGTGTCTTTGGTCCAACCCCTTCAATCTCATCAAGAATCGAAGAAAAAGCATTTTTACTTCGTACCTGACGATGAAACGTAATCGCATATCGATGGACTTCCTCTTGAATTCGTTGTAATAGATGGAAAGCTTGACTCGTTGGATCTAGTTCGATTTGTTCATAATCTTCTCCATATAACAAATGAGCGGTCTTATGCTTCTCATCCTTAACCATTCCTGCAATTGGAATAGATAAGCCAAGTTCATCTTCTAACACTTCCATAGCAGCTCTCATCTGAACTTTTCCACCATCCATCAAAATTAAATCCGGTAAAGGTTTCTGTTCTTTTAATAATCTTGAATATCGTCTTCTAACAACTTCTTGAGTCGTTAAAAATTCATGACTCCCTTGAACTGTTTTAATATTGAATTTTCGATAACTTTTCTTCTCCGGTTTTCCATCTCGATAAACAACCATGGCTGATACAGGATTTGTCCCTTGAATATTCGAGTGGTCAAATGACTCAATGACACTTAAACGGCTTAAATCAAGTGCTTGTCGCAATTGTTCTACCGCCCCTAAAGTTTTTTGCTGACTATTCTCATCAATCTTGAATTTTTCAAGTAAAGCTACTTCACTATTTTGTGTCGCTAAATCAAGCATCCGCTTCTTCGGTCCTCTTTGAGGAGTTAAGACTTTGACTTCTAATACTTCAGCTAATAATTCCTTATCAATTTCTGCTGGAACTAATATTTCTTTTGGCAAAATGTGATTTTGTTCTTGATAAAATTGTACAATAAATGATATCAATTCCTCTTCAGCTGAATTATAAATCGGGAATAATGCTGCTTCTCTCTTGATAATTGTAGACTGTCTAAGTAAAAAGACTTGAATAGAAATCCAACCTCTATCCATATGGAATGAGAATACATCCCGATTTGTAAAGTCTTGAGACATAATATGCTGTTTTTCTACGGTTGTTTCGATATATTGAATTTGATTTCGATAATCAATGGCTCGTTCAAATTCTAATTGTTCTGAAGCTTCATCCATTTTCTTTTGTAAATCTTGCTTAATTTCTTTTACATCACCTTCAAGAAACCTCTGAATTTTTTTCTTTTGTTGTTGATAAATTTCTGGTGAAACTTCATGATCACAACAGCCAATACATTGCCCTAAATGATAATAAAAACAAGCACGTGTTTCATTTTTCCCACATTTTCTTAATGGATAAATTTTTTGAATCAATTGTTGCGTTTCTGTTGCAGCATAAACATTCGGATAAGGTCCAAAATACATGCCCCCATCTTTTTCTACATTACTTGTAATAATCAGTTGAGGATCTTTCTCATTTGTAATTTTTAAATAAGGATACATGGTTCCTTGTTTTAATTTTATATTGTAATAAGGTTGGTATTTCTTAATTAAATTAATCTCTAATAATAATGATTCTTTATTCGTTTTTGTAACAATAAATTCGAAATGATGAATTTCACTTACTAATTTTTCAGTTTTAGTATTATGTGCTCCACGGAAATAGGAGCGAACTCGATTTTTTAAGTTTTTTGCTTTACCAATATAAATAATTTCATCTTCTTGATTTTTCATCAAGTAACATCCTGGTAAATCAGGCAATTGTTTTAACTTTTCTTCAATTAATTCACTTGCCATTTTTTCGCTCCTTTCCCCTACTATAATGCTGTTTGATAAATGATTCTTGCATCTTCTAATTCTAAATTATGATGCTCAGATAAATGAATTTTCTCGTGACGTCCTAATCCTTCCACTAATGCTTCAATGACTGATTCATCTAATGAAATATCTTTAAATCGAATTGGTGCACCTAATGATACAAAAAATTCTTCTGTTTTTTCTATTGCTCCATTGACGATTTCTTCTGGTGTTCCAGATAAATCCCACACTCGTTTTCCATATTGAATGAGTTTATCCCATTTTTGTTCTTTCCGTACTTTCATCATCGCTGGCAACACAATCGATAATGTGCGTCCATGATCGATTCCATGATTTAATGTAATTTCATGTCCTAATGCATGAGTTGCCCAGTCTGTCGGCACACCTGCAGAAATTGTTCCATTTAATGCATTTGTTGCACACCACATAAAGTTCGCTCTTGCAGCAAAGTCATGATTATTCTCATCAATGACTGTTGGTGCAATTTCAATTAATGTTTGTAAAATCCCTTCTGCATAACGATCTTGTAATTTTGCATCTACAGGGTAGGTTAAATAATTTTCCATTGTATGAATAAAGGTATCTAATACACCATTGACTAATTGGCGTTTTGGTAATGTATACGTTAATTCAGGTTCTAGTACTGAAAACTGAGGGAATGTAACATCTGGTCGAAAACTTACTTTTGCTTTTAATGCTACAAAGGTAATCACCGCACCACTATTCATTTCAGATGCAGTTGCAGGTAATGTTAAAATCGTTCCAAATGGAACAGCTTTCGTAACAGGAAGACCTTTTCCAAAGCCTCCTCTAAACATATCTAATGGATTGCCATCAAAAACACTTGCTGCTGCTACAAACTTTGTTCCATCAATGACAGAACCACCACCAATTGCTAGTAAATAAGTAAAACCTTCTTCTTTTACACGTGCAACAGCTTTGATTAATGTTTC
>QWCF01000283.1_pt1 | contig 22004 bp, 19 predicted proteins | sample 1972521 | NCBI WGS metagenome assembly QWCF01 (sample SAMN09866715, study PRJNA288562) | Human oral metagenome isolate term4_saliva, whole genome shotgun sequencing...
GAAAAAACAGTTATCATTTTGAGTTTTGAAAACGTTCATAACCACTTTTATTTGACTGTTTGGCTACAAATTTCTTTAGTGGAATGATACAATTTTTTAAGACCTTTGTTAGAGTATTCCATAGAAATTTACATAAATTTTTAAAACAAAAAATTCAATCAAAAAACTGTGAAATTCTCTTAACAACAGGTATTCCATCATATCATTTAAACGCTATCATTGCAATATATTTGCTTCATGCTCTATATCGCGAAAAAAATCCCTTCATCATTCGATAAAGGGTTAAATTTTCCAATTATTCTTCTATAAATTCAGCATCGATTACTGAAGGTGTTGATTTTTCTTTATAAATTTCAATATTGGCTAAATCATCTTTTGCTAAGTGTTTTCTTAATTTTTCTGCCATGGCATTAAAGGTAATATACGTCAATGCACCAGAAGTTACTGCGCCAACAACTGGAACAACTTTGGACACTCCATTAGCAAACATTTTTTTAGACATTTGAACTCCAAGAATAGATGCAATTTTTTTAACGATTGGATAAACGAATCCTTTTGTAAATGCATGTTGAGGTAATTTTTTTGCAACTTGTTTCGCAATTTGGGCTGACAAAGCATGAACCGTGTTTACTGCACTATTAACCCCAAACATGATTCCGATGAATAAAATGAGTAAATTTTTCGTTTCGTCATTCATTTCTTTGGTATCAAAATTCAGTTCACTCCAGCCATATAAATAAATTAACTTTTGCAACACTCGCAAAATATGAGCAAAATATTGCGCCAAATCTGCTGGAAGTGATCCAAGAATCGCAAAGCCGCCTGGAAGTCCCGCTGCTGCAGAAATCGTACTTACTTGAGTAGCCTCTCCTTTAATACAACTTTTTGCAATTTGATTAATCTCTTCTACTGGAATCCCTGCATATGCTGGATTATATTGAATCGCTAATTCAACTACTTCTGGACGATATCGATCCCTTAATTCTTTTCTTAAAAATAATTCTCTATCAATTTTTACCATGGGAAGTTTTGTCGTTTCCAATAGTAATCGATCAATTTTCAATAATTTCAACATTCTGTCTCCTAATTTATTCCAATACTTTTTGCTTGATTATAGCATAGGTTAAGAGAGGCGTACACTAAGAGCGTCATAAACCAGACTTTTCTTTGAAATTGTGGCAAGGGACTATAGCAGCCCCTACAGGTCTCATATCCCACTATTTGGAAAAGTCTGGTTTATTACTTTAATATCGCATAACTTTTGTTGCTTACTTTATTTCAGAATTGATATAATTTGCTTATAAGGGAGGAATAATTGATGACAGACAGCGCATTTTTATTCACACTTAATCTAGATGGGTCAGCAATTATTGGGTATGAAGATTATGATGTCGATATTTTTGATGGAGATGATTATGAAGTTACTTACTTATTAGATTCGGAAAATTTCATTAATCTCTTGCATCATCTTAATATCCCATTGAATCATGATACTAAAAAACAATTAAAAAAAGAATTTGGGCAACATTTTGACTCTAGAAAATTCGAAGAGTTTTGTAAGAAAAATGATATTACTTATGAACGTAATGTTAGGATTGGATAATTTATCAATAAAAATTTTAAAGGAGAAACATCATGAACAATCAACAAGTACAAAATTTTTTCTATGATAAAAAGGATACTCCTTGTCCGATAACAGAATCTTTAATCAAGTCAGGCTATCAACCAGAACGTGAGGGATATATTGCATATGCCAAAGAACATGGTATTGAAGTGAATTATCTTGAAGCAAAACCTACTCAGTGGTGGCATTTAATTGAATGTTATTGTGCTCAATCAGACCCTCTTAAACCATTCCCTTATTCTGTCAAATGTGGGGAATTATACTTTTGGATGGCAAAAGTGTCAGGGGCATTTAGCCAAGAAGAACTATTGAAGTTAAAAGACCAAGCAATGTCTGCTTGTGATAGAGTTACTAGAAAGAATCACTCCCTTCCACCTTTGAAAACCGCCAAAGGGAATCTCATTATTAGAGATTATTGCTTTGACAGGATTTGTGAAGTGGTTGAGAGAGTGTGAATGAAGGGAAACTATAGGAGAGATCAGCAAATGAAGAATTAGATACTTCATCTTTCAGTTGTCGCAAATTTTGCGACAACTGCTTCTTATACTAAAAACTATGTAAAACAAAAGAACGCTCGTAATCATTGAGCGTTCTTTTTACAATTACAAATATTTTCTAAAAACATTCCTAACAACAATTACTTTATCAATTACTTGATTCATTAATTCATCATAATTTTCATGATTATCAAAATCTAATCCCTTAATATAACAAATAACCCTTGAGGCCTTTTTATGATTCAATCGCATCCATTCCATACTAAATCCTAATTCATTTTCTATTTCTTCAGACACGGTAAATAATTTGTCGAACAAATTCTTATTTTCTCTAATGTAGACTTCGATTCCTATACTATTAATCTTATTAACTAGTGTAATAGAGATATTTGCCTCACTTGTTCCCAAAGCAACATCATACCAATGATTAGTTGAAGCTTTCCCTACATTAAATGGTTTATTTCTTGAAATTAAAACTTCTCTAAATTGATTCCAAAAATTTAATCGCTCAATCTGTGTTTTATTTAATTCACCATTATCAATACTAGCTTTGGCAGTTTTCACAAAATCATTTGGTTTTTCTACTACCACAAACTTAGGAGCAGGCAACGAATCTCCAATTTTATAAGCACGGATTTCCATTAGAAAAAATGATAGTTCATTAGTTGTCTTATTATTCAACCACTCAATGGCACTTCTATGTTCTTCTCTTGCTTCTTTAACAATCCAAATAACAACGTTAGCATCCAATCCTGAAGCATATGTAATAATTTTGCCTAAATGATCATGGTTAGTTGCTTCTAATTGATTTTCAATAATAACTTTAATCCCCGTTGTTTCATCTTTTGCTACTAAATCACAACGATAAGTCCCCACAAAGACTTCTTTTTGTATATCTGTCAATGTTAACCCTATTTCATCATTTAGCAACTCAATATTTTCTTCTTTAGATAACCATTCTGAAAAATCATATTGCTCATGTTTCCAGAGTTTTCTAATATCCACTTCTTCTAATTTCCCTAATTTCATATTGTTATCATCCTTTAATTTCGATAGTAAAATTGTGATATTCTACAGTAATTTTATCATAATCTGAACGTTGATTTGGGATTATTCTTTTATAAAAGAAACTTATTTATCTAAATATTTAATTGCTAATCCAATAAGGGAAATACATCTATGAAATAAATAATCATAATACTCTTCGGAAATTTCTACCTTATTAACTTCATGATGACGAATTCTACACTCATTTCCAATTTCAGTTAGCACCTTAAACTCATTTTTAAATACCTGTAAAAAATAGTCATTATTTTTGACCATAGAATTAACTAATTTATTTGCAGACTGTTTTTTATTCGGATCATAGTACGTTTTTAATCTTTCAAATGCATCCCATAATTTTTCAACTGCATATTTTTGTGACTCTGGTTTTGGATCTTTATATAATTTAACAGCTTCTTCCAACAATTCCTCTAATCCATCTTCATTAACTTTTTCAATATCTTTTTGTATCTCGTCTACAAAAGAACAGTATTCATTAATCCTCTCAATATTTCCATTTTCATTTAATTCAAAAGTTAAACCTGCTAAATTGAAAATATTATTAATTTCATCTCTAAAGTTGTTACTTATATATTTGGTACTTAAACAATCAATATACTCAAAATTTCTATATTGAGAATTATTCCATGTCATTCTGATGTCCATAATATTTTGAGCAAAAAATTCTATATAATCAATCAAAGCAAGTTGATTATAATTTTCTTCACTGGGAAGATCTACTTTTCCTGCTTCGTTAATATATAAATCTGGAATTAATAATTTAAGAGTATTTATAAAATTAGTTTCATCAAAAGCAGTGTAGAATTTTTCAGTAAAGTTATGATACTCTTTTTTGGGAAATTTATATGTTAAATTGTTTTTATATTTTTCACAACAATCCAACAATAATTTATACGCTATCAGATCTATTTTATCCGTCTTTTCTTTATTTTTTCGAAACCCATTTCTTTCAGAATACAACATAGTATTTCTCCCTTCTCATACTACTTTTTCCTTATATACCAATAAACACTTCTACAACCTTCTTAATCTTCTCTAATACGGTTAATTTCTTCTGTTCTCTTGCTCCGCCTCTTCTTGAAACTGCTGGGATGATTTTATCTAATTCATCTCCTGCATATTCAACATGTCCTTTTTCAATCGCTTTTTCAATAAATCTTTTCGAATCATCTTTTAAATTTTCCGCATCAATAACTGCTTCGATTTCTTTTTCCTTTTCTTTTCTTGCATACATGTAAAAGGCTTCTAAAATAGATTCCGCATTTTCTAATGTTGAAAGGTCGGTATTATTGATAAAACTAATAATTAACTCTTCCTTAGCTCTTGTGCCTAAACTTGAACGAATCACTCTGCGTACTTCCGCTTTTAATCGTTCCTTATCATCAAACTCATTCGCTTTTTCCAAAATTAATTTTAATATGTAATCTAAATTAATTTCATCAGTTTTTAGTAAATCAATCTCAAATTCTACATCTGAAAAATCAACTAATGCTGCTCCATTTTCTCCACTTGAATTGCCACTTGTACCATCTCCATCTACTCTATTAGGCGTCAATGCTTCATCTCTAATTTGAATGTAGGCACTCTTCATATCTTGCATTTGTCTTTCGGTGATATCCTTTTCCACCGTTTCAAATTCATCATAATTTTTCAGAATATTGTCTAGTTTAATCAATTTCCCAAACAGTTGTGCAAAAGTTTTTTTATCAGCCTCTCTTGTAATCTCTGTTGGTTCTGGGAAATTCGATCGTATTTCATCACTAATATCTTTATACCCTGGAACTTTTTCACCCGTAGTTTCATCGATATAACCATACATGTAGTCTTCAAATTTTCTTTCGATGATTACTTTAAGACTATTTTCATCTCCAAAAGTCTTAATGGCATCTTTAGTTGCCTTTTCTAAATCACGGAAACAAACGATATTCCCAAAGGTTTTCACTTTATTTAAGATACGATTCGTTCTAGAATATGCTTGAATTAATCCATGATATCTTAGATTCTTATCCACAAATAGTGTATTCAATGTTGGAGCATCGAACCCTGTTAAGAACATTCCTACAACAATAAGTAAATCAATTTCTTTTTGTTTTACTTTTAAAGATAAGTCTTTGTAGTAATTTTGGAACTCATTTCCATTTGTTGAAAAGTTTGTTTTAAATTGTTCATTATAATCTGCGATTACTTTATCTAAAAATTCTTTTGCAGTAGATCCCATATGTGAAACGTCGAAAGTTTCATCAACAATTTCACCAGCAGAAGATTGTTCTTCATTGGCTGCAAAACTATAGATCGTTGCAACTTTCAACCGTTTGTCTTCTGGTAAGGCTGCTTGTTGACGTTCAAATTCTTCATAATACATTTTGGCAGCATCAATACTTTGGACTGCAAACATAGCATTAAATCCATTCAAACGTCTATCTTTAATTGTATAATACTCATTTCGGTGTGTTTTTGCATTGAACTTTTCTAAAATGTATTTCGTAATTTCAGTAATTCTTTCTGGGTGAAGTAATAATTGTTTTTCTAAATGTTTTAATTTTTTCTCGTCGTCTTCTGTTTCAGCATCTCTAAATTTAGCTTGAATATTATTATAATCGACTTTGAATTTTAGAACTTTTCCATCACGAATCGCATCTGTAATCACATAGCTATGTAACTGAGCACCAAACGTTCCGGCTGTTGTATCTCCAACTAAAGAATTTTCAGCAAAAATAGGAGTTCCTGTAAATCCAAATTGATAATACTTTTTAAATGTTTTTCGAATATTTTTCTGTGCTTCACCAAATTGAGAACGATGGCATTCGTCAAAAATCAATACACAATGTTTGTCATAAATTTCATGTTGACGATATTTTTTAATAAATTCATTTAACTTTTGAATCGTTGTTACAACAATTCTATCATCCATACTTTCAATTGATTTTTTCAACTCTTTAGTATCTTTACTACCATTGACACTATTTTGTTGGAATTTTTGATACTCTTTCATCGTTTGATAATCCAAATCTTTTCTATCCACAACAAAGAATACTTTATCAATAAAATCTAATGAAGTTGCCAATTTTGCTACTTTGAATGAAGTTAATGTTTTACCTGAACCTGTTGTATGCCAAATAAACCCACCAGCTTCTGTCTTGCCGTATTTTTTTGCTTCAAAACTAGATCTAATCTTCCACAAAATACGTTCTGTTGCTGCAATTTGATACGGTCGCATAATCAACAGCGTATTATTCACATCAAATACACAGTATTTTGTAAGTACTTCTAGTAACACTCGCTTTTCAAAAAATGTTTTTGTAAAATCTTCTAAATCTCGAATTACTTTATTTTTGGCATCTGCCCATTCACAAGTGAATTCATAATGATTTTTATTTTGAGCCGTTGTGTTGGCAAAATATCTTGTATAAGTTCCATTAGAAATCACAAAAATCTGAACATATTTATATAAAGAATTCTCACTATTGAAACTTTCTTTACTATATCGATGAATTTGATTAAAGGCTTCTTGAAGACTAACACCTCGTTTTTTCAATTCAATATGCACTAGCGGCAATCCATTTACTAAGACCGTTACATCATATCGATTTTTATGAGTTCCTTCACCTTTTACTTGATTCGTTACTTGGATAAAGTTATTATGAATGTTTTTCTTATCAATAATACGGATATTTTCTCGATGCCCATCATCAAAGGTAAAATCATGAATATGATTTTCTTGAACTTTTCTAGTTTTCTCAATCATCCCTTCACTTGGGACATCTAGATATTCAACTAAAAATCTTCTCCACTCACTTTCATTAAAAGAAATTTGATTGAGTTTTTCTAGTTGAACTTTCAAGTTACAATATAAGTCTTCATTTGTTTGAACTTTTAAATACTCATACCCTTGTTCAACTAAGTTAGCAATCATTTCTTTTTCTAACTCTGCTTCACTTTGATAAGCAACTTCTTTAATTTTACTAGGTTTCTCAAAATTCGCTAAAATAATCCCATTTGTCATTTCTGCAATAGTGGATGTTTGATACAACGCTTGATCTTCTTTCATAACATTTACTCCTCTATTTGTAACTTATCTATTAAAACTTAATAATTTCTCACGCCAGAATTCATACTGTTTCTGGCGTAATTCTATCTCTTTTGGTAATCCTTCTTTGATATCATTTACTAATGTGTCAAATTTGTCTAATATATATACTATGTGTTGTTGAGCGTGGAGAGGAGGGATTGGAAATTTTAATTTTCCAATATCTCTCAAATTTACCTTTATAGGTCTAGCATGATGTAATATTCTTTTATTCAATTCTTTCTTTCCATGTCTACTTTCTATATACAGTTTTATATAACTGCTATCTACATAGTTTTTATCTAACTTTATCAGAGCTAGTGTTACATAATAAGCCAAATCTCTATTATCCTTCACTAGAGAACATGTACCAATATCACCTATTCTTGTCATAAAAATATCCCCTTGCTCTGGGGTAAACTTATATTTTTTGTAGTCTTCTTCGGAAATATATTTTTTAGTACCATATATATCTTTAATATTTTCAACACTAACAAACGGAACACCTTCTACAGTATACTTAGGGGTTTGATGTACCCCGTCACAATATTCTGAAAAATCATCTAATTTCACAATGTCTATTTTTCCATTAGCGCCCATTTCTTTAGTGATTTTATTTAAGTATTCTTCACTTAATAGCAAATCTCTATAATATTCATATTGTTTAGTACGTGACTGAAGTTCTGACTGAAGTTCTGACTGAAGTTCTGTAACATAATTTATGAATTTGTCAAGTATTTCTACTATTTTTTGTTGAGTTTCTATTGAGGGAATTGGAATTTCTATATTTAAAATCCTATCTTTTGATATATTAAATCTAGTTACTCCTTGTGCTGTGTTCGATATTTTTTTTCTTAATTCAATAGATCTAAATAAATGCTTTGAAAAATCAGGTAATATTTCTATATTCTCAAAGAATCTATATATAAAACAAAAGCTATTTAAATAGGTTTCTTCTTTTAAATCTTCTGTGACAACTGCAGTCATACCAGCATCCTTAATATTTTCTGAAGAAGCTGTAAATAAAATATCACCTAACTTTACTAAATTTTGTTTCTCTATTTCTTTGATTCTAACTGTCTCTACTCTACTATCATTGTTAATCTCATAGTTATTAAAAACACTAATATAGGGTATATATTTTGTTGTTCCAATTTTAAAGTCTTCAGCAGTTACTCCTTTCAAACCCGAGAATATGCTTCCGATTTCCCCTAACTTCTTCCATTCCACTTTTTCATTTTTAAGTAATTCCAAAATATTCGTCATTTATTTTCCTCCTCTCTTTGCTATATTTTCTATACTTTTAAGTTCTTCTAAATAATCTTTTTCTACTGAAGTTAACGTATGTTGTGAGTATTTTTTATATTCTTCATTTACTTTTTTCTCCATTTGTGAACGTGAAACTTTTCCTGCATTTTCTAATACATCTTCCCCAGTTGCTCTTAAAACTTTATCTACATGATCAACCCAATCTTGCATTGTCATAACAATTTCTCGTTCTGCTTGTCTTTCTGCAAAGTCCAAATATCCAGAGACTAATTGATTTAAACCACGTAATTCTTTTTCTGTTAAGTAATTTTTAGCAGTTTTTGCTTCGGTGATTGTAGGTAACTCTCCTTTAAAAGTTGTTAGTCCCATAAAATCTTTTTGAGCATCTACTCGATCAACGATTAATTCACTGGCTGTTTGATGGTGAATCGCATAATGCATTTTATTTTGAATCGTTGAAAAGAATTTTTTGGCTTCTCCACTTTTCCCATCATAATCAATCGAAGTTGCAAACAAGTCTAAAATTTGACGATAAAAGACTTTTTCACTAGAACGAATATCACGAATCCGTTCTAAAAGTTCTTTGAAATAATTCTTTCCAAATAAATCTGTCCCTTGTTTTAGTCGTTCATCATCCATGGCAAAGCCTTTTATCATATATTCTTTTAATACATTCGTTGCCCAAATTCGAAAAGCAGTTGCTTTTTTTGAATTAATTCTATAACCAACGGAAATAATGGCATCCAAATTGTAATAATTTAACTCACGGGTCTGTTTTTTCCCTTCTATAGCTCCATGTTCAGTGGTATGTGCAAATTTTGCACATACCTCTGTTTCGTCAAGTTCTCCTTCTTCGAAAATATTTTTTAAATGTCTTCCTATCCCTGTTCTATCTATACCAAATAGTTCTGCTAATGCTTTTTGAGATAGCCATATAGTATCTTCTGCTATTCTGACATTAATATTCACATCTTCTTCATCTAACGAATACATTAAAAAACTAATCTCATTATTCATCGCTCTCAAGCTCCTTAACAATATCATCAATCGATTGACGAAGGGTATCAATCTTTTTAACCGTTTCAGCGATTTCTTGATTTAGTACTTTAATATCAATCACTTCTCTAGTATCTTCCTTTTCAACATAGCTTGATACTGATAAGTTATAATCATTTTCTTTAATTTCACTCGTATCTACATAACGTGCGAAGTGCTCTTTATCTACTCTATCTCTAAATTGAGTTAAAATATTTTCGATATTCGTACTATCTAAAATATTATTATTTGTTTCTTTTTTAAATTCTTGACTAGCATCGATAAATAACACTTTATTTTCTGTTTTATTTTTCGACATCACTAGAATACAAGTAGCAATAGATGTTCCAAAAAATAATTTTTCTGGCAATTGAATCACACAATCCACAAAGTTATTATCCACTAAATATTGTCGAATTGTTTTTTCTGCCCCTTTTCGATAAAAAATTCCTGGGAAGCAAACAATTGCTGCTCTTCCTTTACTTGATAAGTAACTTAATGAATGCATAATAAATGCAAAGTCAGCATACGCTTTTGGTGCTAATTTACCTGCGGGTGCAAAGCGTTCATCATTAATTAATGTTGGATCTGCATCTCCCACCCAACTAATTGAATACGGAGGGTTTGAAACAACTGCGTCAAATGGTTTCTCATCATTATGAAGTGGATTTAGTAAAGTATCTCCTCTTAAAATGGAGAAGTTATTGTAATTCACATTATGAAGAAACATATTCATACGAGCTAAGTTATAGTTTGTCATATTGATTTCTTGGCCATAAAAACCTTCTTCAATAATATGTTCATCAAATTGTTTTTTCATTTGTAGTAATAAACTTCCACTACCGCAAGTAGGGTCATAGACTTTATTAATTTTTGTTTGACCATCCATTACTAATTTAGCTAATAATTTTGACACCGTTTGTGGCGTGAAGAATTCCCCTCCGGATTTCCCTGCATTACTTGCATAATTTGAAATTAAAAATTCATAGGCATCTCCAAAGGCATCAATCTCATTCTCTTCAAAGTTCCCAAAATCAATTGCTGCAATCCCTTGTAAAATTTTTGTCAAACAAGCATTTTTCTCAGCAACAGTTACTCCTAAACGATTACTAGACGTATCCACATCTTCAAATAATCCTTTAATATCGTCTTCTGAAGCAAAGCCTTGAGCACTACCTTCAATTGCTGAAAAGATATTCGCTAGATCAATGTTTAAGTTTTCATTTTCTTTTGCCGTTTTAACAACATTCTCAAACAATTGACTTGGTAAAATGAAAAATCCTTTATCTTCTACTGTATTTGGTTTGAAATCTCTCAATGCCTCTTCATCAGATAATTCTGCATAATTAAAACTTAAATCCCCAGCTTCATGCTCGGCAATATTGAAAAATGCTGTGATATTTTCTGAAATAAATCGATAGAATAGTATTCCTAATATAAACTGTTTAAAGTCCCATCCATCTACAGAACCTCGAACTTCATCGGCAATTGCCCAAATTTTTCTATGTAATTCTGCTCTTTGTAAACCTTCTTTATTACCTTCAACTTTTGCCATTTTAAACGCTCCTATTATGATGTTTTATATTGTTTTCATTCGTATTATAGCATTATTTTTGAAACTATTTAACAATACATACAAAAAAGCACACAACTAAAAGATTCTCCTCTTAAAGTCATGCACTTTTATTTATAAAATTGCCTAATCCAACCTCTTCATAAACCTCTTCTGAGTTTTATCGCATACATATCCAATATTCTCATAAAATTTATGTGCTTCTACACGATAATCTGCTGAATTTAGTCTAATGAACTCAATAGAATTATTTTTAGCATTTAATTCTAAATAATTCATCAATTCTTTGCCAATTCCTTTACCTTGGAACTCTGGTAAAACAGCTAATCCCAGAATATTCAAACCAGCAAAGGAATAAAGACTTTCATAAACTTCAGCATGTACAAAACCAACTACAGTCTGTAACTCTTCATCTTCATATACATAAATATAATGATGATTTACATCTTCTGATAGTTTTTTTATTTGTCTCATAACTGTCTCAATAGATACTGAATAGCCTAAAGAAACTTCACATATTCTTTGTATTGCCTCAGCATCTTCTATTTTTAGTTTTCTAATCATATTGTCTCCCTCAATAGTTTTCAACAATCGTATATTAGTAGTAGCCCCATCCTACTCCCACTCGATATGTCCATTGATATTATTTTGTATAAATGGCATAAAATCAAGGTTTTTGTTATCGGATTTAGCCTTATTATTCGTTTTATTTCTGTTTATCTGATTTTTTCAAGCATATTGTAAACACATTTTTTAAACTTTCTTATTTTCCATCATCAGCGGAAAAGTCATGTTATATGCAGCTCTTATATCTTTTGCAAAATCCAATAATATATTAATAGTAGAGTAGTCCATATAATAATACTCTATAAGACTAGATTTAATTATAAAATTCCATAATTCACTACTATCAGGCTGTCCTTTAAATATATCTTTTAAATCATCATTTGTAAAATCCTCTTTAAGATTTTCAAACATATTTTTTATTTTATCAGACGTATATAGTGTTATTTCTTCGGTTTGCTCAACGCCTCTCCAAAAATCAATATATTTAGTCTGATTGTTTATTAATTCATATATTATTCTGTATAAATAACTTTCTGGTGCAAAATATCCAGGTGCAAATACCAAATTCGGCTTATGTTGTCTATCATTTAAACCTTTTTTCTTAGGATTAAAATCTATCTCCAAATAATCTTTAACCATTGGATTTTGAGATTTGTCCTTCAATCTTGCATCTCCATCCAAGAATATAATTACCCTATTAAAATATTCATCAGCCTCTAAAATATTCATTAACTCATCACATCCGCAATGTGTTACAACCTGTTTTAACTCGTCTTTAATATTAGCTATATCTTCAAATTCAAGTATTCTTTCTCTAATAGCATCATGATTAGAAACATTCTCAGAATTACGAAAATATGTAGCATCGGAAGATTTCTTTACCAATTTTATTATGTTCCTAAGCGCATTTACATGTTGAATAAATAATTCCTGCCCCACACAATCTTCAAAATATATTTTAGGAAGTGTTTTCTGAAAATTTATTTTATTAAACATATCATTTTTTAATAGCTCATAAGATTTAATGCTGGCCACTATCGGCATAGATGGATTCTTTAGATATATAACTTTAATATCTTCAGAATTTTTTTGTTCTTCTTTTAAACTTTCTTTTAAGATAGTTAAAGAATGTGTGCTAACAATAACCTGAAGAGAAATTTCATTACATAGTTTTTTCAGCAGTTCATATAATCGTATTTGAGTATCTGGATGTAGAGATACATCAATTTCATCAATGCAAACCAGAGCCCCATTATAGTCACTCTCCTTTGATAGCAAGTAAATATCAATCAATGCACTTATTATATTCCCAATGTTATCCTGCCCTATAGATTGTGAAAGAGCCGGAGTTCCTTCTATTTCCATATGTAAAGAAGATCTTGGACAGGCCTTTTTCTCTATTATCGAAATTTCATCAGATAATTTAATCGAACCGGGAATAACAGAGTTATACCACTGTCGGTAAATATTCAGCATTTCTTCTTTTGCAAAAGGATTATTTTTTCTTATTTTACTAATATGCGTTAAGTCTTTATTTTCTCCTAGTGGATATAGTCTAGATAAACTTAAATAAATAGTTGGTATTTTTACTCTTCCCGCTCCTCCTACACCAAAATTTGATTTAGCCTCTTCTTCAGCTTTTTTTATTGTGTAACCATCCAGATATTTATTTGTAGTTCTCGGAATTATTCTAATACCACGATTAGTACCTGTATCATCTTTAAACGAAAGTCTTTTAGTCAATGCGATTGAATCACTACTATGTCCATATTTTAAATATATTTTATAATCCTGGTATTTTTCGGTTTGATCAATATTAAAAAAGTCTAAAAATTCAGGCTGAAAATTGCTGCCTAGCGAACTTTTCTTATTAATTCCAGAACCGGACGCAATTAATGATAAAATATTAGATTTTCCCACACCATTAACTCCGCTTACAATGGTTATTTTTTTACCTAATGGAATAATAACATCTCTAAAATTTCTAAAATTCTCTAAAATTAACTCTGTAGGCTTCATGTACATATATCTCTCCTTACGCTAAATTTACACTGATATTATTCTTCATTAATTCATTAATATCTGGGACACTAGAACTAGATTCAAATATAATTAATTCCTTGGCTTTTCTTTTTTTTGCCACACTATAATTAAGCTCAATTCTTTTTACACAATATTTTTCATAAATTTTTTCTATCTCTGGTTCATCGTCATATGTTATGATCCAATCACAATTAACTGTATCTCCTATTAATTTTTCTATTCGAATATGGTCATTGTAATTAAAAAAGTTAAGATATAATTGTTTCCCTTTATTAAAGTATGGTGGATCGAAATATATAAATGCGTTTTCTTCATATTTGGGTACATAATTCTCTAAAAATGATTTTATGTCTTTGTTGTATAGATGGATTTTCGATTTATTTTCCGCAATTTTTTTAATTCTGCATATTAAATCTTCACGATTAAATCTAGCATCTAATTTCCATAACCCCGACTGCTCCATACCGCCTATCACTCCTGCTTTTATAATCCCTGAACGATTGGTTCTATTCATATAAAATGTTGCAAATCCAAGTTCAAAACTATATTTTTTATTATTTCCAAAACAAATACTTCTTTGTTTTTTCCATTCGTCAATTGTAAGAGGGACTCGGCTCACTTGTTCCAAAAACCTATCCGTTTCCTCTAATATAGCTCTCCAAAAGGAGTATATTCCTTTATCTAAATCATTTATTACAATTTCAGAAACTACGCCCTTTTCAAGCAACTCGATTGCAACTCCAGCTCCACCAGCAAAAGGCTCTATATATATTCCACCCCTATGTCCATATTTATCAATCAGCAATTCTATTAGTGGCGTAAGTTTTCCCTTTCCGCCTGGATACCTTAATGGTGAATAAAACACTTATTCCACCTCCTAAATCTATAAATTATACTTTATACTCTCCAGTAGCCTCTTTTATCATCCCATCATGCCAATCTACAGTTTCTAATGGCATTTCATGGTATTTATCAAATACTTCATACAGATTCTTGTACTGAACCTTATTTTCAATTATTTTCTTAAGCGATTCTGTATCCATTGAAATAATCTTCATGCCTGCAATAGTTTCTTCATCTCTGGTATATGGGATTATCTTTCTATATCTAAAATCTGAAATCACATTTTTATCTAAATATGTACTGACAAACAAACTATAATCGAACGGATTATTATATCTAATTCTATAATCTCCTAAATGTCTTGAAACAGGCTCCATTTCCATTCTTCTTTGATTCGAGCCATCTGCAAGTGTTGCTTCAAGTAGCAGAGAATGCTTTGGATAAGAAGTACATGCCTCATATTCATATATAATATCTGCATATCCTCCGGCTGCATGTGTCTTAGGTAATAAATTTGCTTCTAATGATAATTTCATAAAATCTAAAATATTTCCTTGTCTTTCGCTCACCTTGTACCATATAATGCCTAAAATATATTCAAAAATAGTAGGTATTGCCGCTTCTTCTGTAACAAGTTCTTCAATTCTCTTATCATCACGTTTTTCAAAACAATTTAACAACTCTACAAGTACAGAATCATTAAATTTCTTATCAATCAAAGTATTAAATCTTCTGTATCTTTCATCATTTACATAAGTTGCTGCTTGTTCCGGACTCTTTATGGTGATGCCTAAATCTTTACTTAATGCAGCGTACACTTTACTCATATCTAACTCGAAAGCTCTTGATATAGTTTCTAAAGGAATATCTACACTGAGATTATCATCTTTACTAAAAGTTTCTTTATACAGAACATCAATAATCTCTTTAAATTAGAAACACCTAATTCTTTTATTACCTCAGCAACATTAAGATTTGCCACCGTCATCTCTCCGTGCCACATTTCACTCTATTTAGTAGACATTATAACATGTTTTCCTTTTTTTCTTAAATCTTTCGATAATAAATTTAGATGCTAATGGCATCTAAAAAGAGAGTATCATAAAAAAATACTCTCTACAATTGTCACTACAACACCATATCATTATTCATACTGTAGTTATTTTCCTATTATACTTCTTAATCGTACCAACCTTTGACTCTTTACTAGTTTAACTCTAACATCATTATCATTTATATCAACTTTCTTCAGTTACAATTTCTCAGACTATGCTACTAATAAATTATGTTTCTTAAAATCTTCAAATTAAATAAAAAGTCAGTTTATTGAAATGATTCTCATCCTACTCCCACTCAATCGTAGCAGGTGGTTTACTTGTAATATCATACACCACTCGGTTCACATGTCCGACTTCGTTAACAATTCTTGCACTGATGGTTTGTAAGACTTCCCATGGGATGCGAGCGAAGTCACTTGTCATACCATCGATACTTGTCACTGCACGAATGCCGATTGTGTAATCATAGGTTCTTCCGTCTCCCATTACTCCGACACTGCGGATTCCTGGTAAGACTGTGAAGTATTGCCATACATCTCTTTCAAGTCCGTTTTTAGCAATTTCTTCTCTTAAGATGGCATCACTTTCTCGTACGATTTCTAGTTTTTCTTCGGTTACTTCTCCTAGTACTCGAATGCCTAGTCCTGGTCCTGGGAATGGTTGGCGCCATACGATTGAATCTGGCATGCCTAATGCTGTTCCTAAGGCACGAACTTCGTCTTTGAATAATGTATTCAGAGGTTCAATTAATTCAAATTGCATATCCTCTGGTAGTCCTCCCACATTGTGGTGAGACTTAATAGTTTGAGCTGTTTTTGTTCCTGATTCGATAATATCTGTATATAAAGTTCCTTGTGCTAAGAAATCCACATCTGTTAATTTCGCTGCTTCATCATCGAATACATAAACAAATTCATTTCCAATAATTTTACGTTTTTGTTCTGGATCACTAACGCCTTTTAGTTTGGATAAGAAACGTTCTTGAGCATTCACTCGGATAATATTTAATCCAAATTTTCCAGAAAGGCTTTCCATTACTTGGTCGCCTTCGTCTTTTCTTAGTAAACCGTGGTCTACAAAAATACACGTTAATTGGTCGCCGATTGCTTTTTGTAGTAGGACACCTACAACGCTTGAGTCAACTCCGCCTGATAAACCTAATAATACTTTTTTATTGCCAACTTTTTCGCGGATTTTTTCAATTTCCATCTCGATGAAATTTGCCATTGTCCAATCACCTGTTGCTCCACAAATATTGAACACGAAGTTTTTCAACATATCATTTCCATGAATACTGTGTCGTACTTCTGGATGGAATTGTACTCCATAAATATTTCGTTCTGGATTTTCAAATGCTGCAAATGGTGTGTGGTCATTCGAAGCTGTTACAGTGAAACCTTCAGGGATAGCTGTAATTCTGTCCCCATGGCTCATTAAGACTTCTTCTGAAGTTGATAATCCTTTGAAAATTCCTGAATCTGTATTAAATACTTCTACTTTAGCAGGACCATATTCTCTTGTCGGTGAAGATTCAACAGTTCCTCCAAATAAATGAGTTGTCAACTGCATTCCATAACAGATTCCTAATACCGGAATTCCTAATTCAAAAATTTCAGGATCTACTGTAAAAGCGCCTGATTCGTAAACACTATGAGGTCCTCCAGAGAAAATAATCCCTTTTACATTTCCATGCTTTTTGATTTCTTCAGCTGTAATATCATTATGAAGTAACTCACTGAATACACCAAACTCACGAATACGACGTGTAATCAGTTGATTATACTGACTTCCGAAATCTAACACAATAATTTTTTCTAACGAAGTGGTTCTTGTTGACATAAAAAGCCTCCTTAGTTTTATTATCTATATTGTAACAGAAAATCACGAAAGTTACCTTAAATGTTTATAAAATTCGTTCGGATTTTTATTAAATTTTCTCATTTTTCATGTATTATCCTTCTATTCCAAAAAAGAACCCACAGAGACGTCTATCCTGCGAGTTCTTCTTCCATTCTTTAGTATTTCTTTACTTGGACATAGTCAATATGATGTCCGTATGTTTTATGCAAAATAAAATCTGCACGTCCTTTTGTAGGTAAGATGTATTCTTTTAAATTCTTCAAATTCGTTTTTTTCCATACATCTTTTGCCATAGCAATCGCTTCTTCTCGGTCTCCAATCGCAAACTGGTAATAAAAATTATCAGGTTGAGTTTTTGCTCGTTCCATTAATAATTCAAAACGTTCTAAGTACCATTTTTCAATCAGATTTTCTTCTGCATCTACATAAATCGACCAGTCAAAGAAATCACTGACGTAAATTTCTCGATTCGGTGGTAATTGTAATACATTAATTCCTTCCACAATTAAAATATCAGGTGGATAAATGACTTGTTTTTCATTTGGAATAATATCGTAAATTTCATGAGAATAAACAGGTGCTTCAACAGCTTCTTCTCCTGTTTTAATAGCTAGTAAAAAATTCACTAATGATTCCATATCATAACTTTCTGGGAATCCTTTGCGATGTAAAATTCCTTTTTCCACTAAATCCTTTGTTGGCCATAAAAATCCATCCGTTGTCATCAATTCAACGGTTAATTCTGGATATTTTTGTTGGAGCATTGTTTGCATTAAACGTGCTGTGGTACTTTTTCCAACTGCTACACTTCCTGAAACGCCAATAATAAATGGAACTTTCTTCTTCGGTTGTTTTAAGAAATACTGTTCTTGTTCATGAATTTGTCCATGTTTTTGATAATAGATATCAAAGTAATCTAATAAGGGTACATATACTTCTTGTACGTCAATTAATGAAATTCTATCATTCAATGATGTTAAATGTTCTAATTCTTGTAATGTTAATGCTAAGTGATGGGCATTTTGATATTGTTTCCATTCATCTCGGCTAATATGATAATACGTCGATGTGTCTGTCACAACGATTCTCTCCTTTTATTGAATTGCTTTTCTTGCGTATTTTACCATAGTTTTTTTAGGATGACTAACGATTGGGTCTTTAAATTTCCTTTAAATCCTCGCTTGTTCGTTTACACCTCTAGTGGTTTTTAGTATGATAAATAAGAGAAATTATGAAGGAGTTTTATCATGGAATATACAACAGCTTCCGGTATGGGACAGTCTACTGGAAAAGTCATTTTAATGGGGGAACATGCAGTCGTCCATCATCAACCTGCGATTGCCATTCCTTTTTCCGGTGTATCAGTTCAAGCAAAAATTCAACCAAGCTCTCATCCACTAAGCATTCATTGCGACTTTTATAGTGGTTTAGCTTATGAAATGCCAGAAGTATTAAAAAGTTTAAAATTTACGATCCATGAAGCATTAAATCAAATTGAACAACTTCGTCCTGAATTAGGAATTACGCCTACTACTCGTTCATATTGGAATAATGGAAAAGTAGAAAAAGGAGAGGCATCCTTCGTACAAGCACCTTCTATTGAGATTACAATTACTTCTTCAATTCCTGCAGAACGTGGTATGGGATCAAGCGCAGCTGTTTCAGTAGCGGTAGTGAGAGGATTGTTTGATTATTACAATGTTCCTTTAAGCGAACCATTATTATTCGAAATTGTACAAGCTTCTGAAAAAATTGCTCATGGAAATCCAAGTGGTATTGATACCGCAACGACTAGTAGAAAAGAAGCCGTATTTTTTATAAAAGGAGAAGCTTTACAACCTCTATCTATTCAATTAAAAGGTACTTTAATTGTGGCAGATACGGGAATTACAGGACAAACACTAAAAGCCGTTCAAGCTGTACAAGAAAAAATCCAACAAGAACCCATTTCTACTCAAAAAATCATTGAAGAAATTGGAGAACTAGTACACACTGCTAAAACTTGTCTATCAAAAGGAGACGTTGATACATTAGGAAGTCTTTTAACTCAAAACCATGCACTTCTTCAACAATTAGAAGTCTCAAACGAAACGTTAGACCATCTTGTTCAAACGGCTCTTGAAAATGGAGCGATTGGTGCCAAAATGACAGGTGGCGGACTAGGTGGCTGTATGATTGCTCTTGCAGCAAATCTTGAAGAAGCAGAAAAAATTGCTGAAGCTTTACAACAAGCAGGAGCTGTACAAACATGGACACATTCATTTTCCAATGAATAAAAAGGAGCTTATATGAAAACAACAGGAATTGCACGTGCACATACAAATATTGCACTTATTAAATATTGGGGAAAAAAAGATAAAGCATTATTTCTTCCAATGAATAGTAGCTTATCCCTCACACTAGAGGCTTTTTATACCGATACAAAAATTACTTTAGATGAAACTTTAGAAAAAGATGAATTTTATTTAAATAATGTTTTGCAACAAGAAGCTGAAACACAAAAAATTTCAAAATTTTTAGATTTATTCCGTATTCCTGCTAAGGAAGCACGATTTGCTCGTATTGAGAGTTATAACTTTGTTCCTACTGCAGCTGGTTTAGCAAGTTCTGCTTCAGCTTTTGCAGCTTTAGCAGGAGCGATGCATCAAGCAATGGGATGGGATTTATCAAGAAGTGAATTATCAACGTATGCTCGTCGTGGAAGTGGAAGTTCTACGAGAAGTTTATTTGGTGGCTTCGTTGAATGGAATCAAGGAACGAATTCAGAAGATAGTATGGCGATTCCTATTGACGATGCTTCTTGGGATATTGGAATGCTCATCGTCGTTGTTAATGGAGCTGCTAAAAAAATCTCCAGCCGCGTTGGAATGGAACAAACAGTTGCCACTTCTCCTTTCTATCCTGCATGGGTAGAAAGTGCAAAAACTGATTTAGAAGAAATTAAAACAGCCATCCAAGAGAAAAACTTTACTCGAATGGGAGAAATTGCTGAATTTAACGGTATGAAAATGCATGCGACAACGCTAGCAAGTCAACCTCCATTTTGTTATTTTGAACCAGATAGTCTGATTGCTCAGCAACAAGTCGTTTACTTACGTGAAATATTAGGAATTCCTGCTTATTACACAATGGATGCTGGTCCGAACGTAAAAGTGCTTTGTAAAGCAAGTGATTTAGACAAAGTCCGTGACCATTTCAAACAATATTTTGCTTCTGAAAAACTCATTTCCTCTCTTCCGGGAGAAGCAATGAGAACTTTAACAGAAGATGAATGGCAAGAAAGCATTCAACATTTTAACCATAAAGGAATTTAACTATGAATATACAAGCTACAGCTCCTGGAAAATTATTTATCGCTGGTGAATATGCAGTCGTTACTCCAGAACAACCGGCACTCATTGCAGCGGTCAATCGCTATTTAACGGTTGATTTAACTCCTTCCCTTGAAGAAGTTGGAACAATTTATTCCACTCAACAACCGGATTTGACGCTTCATTGGAAAAGAGAGCAAGAATTTTTACAAATAATCGAAGAAAATCATCCATATACATTAATGACTACTGCGATTGAAGTTGCCGAAACTTATGCGAAACAACGAAACTATTGGAATGAAGAGCTCTATCATTTGAAAGTGACAAGCCAATTAGATGATGTTCACTCAAATATCAAATTCGGTCTTGGCTCTAGTGGAGCTGTCGTTGTTGCAACCATTGACGCTATTTTACAATGGCATCATATTCCTGTTGAACCTCTACTCGTTTACAAATTAGCAGCCATTACCAACACTTTGCTTAGTAGTAATGGTTCCTTAGGAGATATTGCTTCTAGTGCCTTTGGAGGTATCATTTTATATCAACGAATTGATGCAACATGGATTCAAGAACAATTGCAACAGTATTCCATTTCAGAAGTTATCGACAAGGAATGGACAGGATTAGTCATTCAGTCATTATCTTTACCAACATCGCTAAAAATGCTTGTTGGATGGACAAAGGAAAAAGCCGATACTTCTTCGTTCGTATCATCTGTCACTCATACAAGAACGCAAGCAGAAAAGGATGCGTATTACCAACAATTTTTAAAACAAAACACAGCGATTTTAAAACAAATAACGACTGCTTTAACAGAAGAAGATACAAAAGCTTTCCTACAAGGAATTACGGATAATCGAGCGCTCTTATTAAACTTTGCTAAAGAGATGAATATTGTACTCGAAACTCCATCCTTAACAAAACTTTGTCAAATTGCTCTTCAAGAAAACGCAAGTGCCAAAACTTCTGGAGCTGGCGGAGGCGATTGTGGGATTTGCTTTATTACAAAACCTCAACAAGAAAAAATCATTACGTCCCAATGGGAAAAAGCTGGTATTCTTCCACTAAACTTAGAAATAGCCCCTTCAAAAGGCGCTATTAGAAAGGAGCTCTCATGACACAAGCCTATACACAACAAATGAAAAGAAAAGATGAACATGTGGGGCATGCGACTCAACAATATCAATCACAGT
>QWCF01000644.1_pt1 | contig 21962 bp, 15 predicted proteins | sample 1972521 | NCBI WGS metagenome assembly QWCF01 (sample SAMN09866715, study PRJNA288562) | Human oral metagenome isolate term4_saliva, whole genome shotgun sequencing...
GCTGCGCGACCAACTGGGGTCGGAGACGGTGGTGACGTGGTTGTGCTTGCAACTCAACTATGCGGCGCAACTCTGGGGCACGGCCGACGGTCTGACAAGCCACCAACTGCGGGGCGCGGCGGAAGCCATCGGGGCGTCGTACGCCGAACTCAATGTGGGCGAGGTGATGGTCTACCTTTGTCGGTTGCGCGGGGGCCGTTACGGCAAGGTGGCCTACGGTTCGCTGTCGGCCGACGCGATGGTGTCGAACCTCCCGCTCTACATGAAGGAGCGCCGCGAGGAACTGTCGCAACACGAGCGCCGGGCGGCCGACCGTGCGCTGGCCGAGGAACTCGACGCCCGTGCCGCGCGGTGCTGCACGCACGCGCAGTATGAGGTGCTCCACGCCCGTGCCCGCGTCTTGGCGGGTGGCGACGAGGCGGAGGCGCTGCGGCTGCTGGAGGAGCGCTTTTGGGAGACCGACACGGGGGCCGCTTCGCCCGCCGAGGCCGCCCGTTGAGCCTGCCACGCCGTGGTTTTCCGACGGCGCGCTGTGGGGTTCCGATGGCGCGGGGTGGTGGGCAGGATTTGCCCCGCGCAGAAACACTCCCCACGGCGAAGGCCTCCCGACACGGCGCACGAGCGAAAGGATTTGCCCGCGCAGGAACACGCCCCTCGGCAAAGGCCTCCCGACACGGCGCACGAGCGAAAGGATTTGCCCCGCGGGAGTTCGCCCTCGCCCCACGTGCCGACGAACGGCGGGCCGCCCTCGACCGACGGACAGCCGGAAAAACACCCCTTCGGCGGGGTCGCACCCGAGAGGGCGCGGCCGCTGCCGAGTTCATTCACCGAAAAAAAATAAGACTACTCCATGAAATCCAATTGTTCTACGGCGAATCGCACGTCGGTTCGCGTCAAATCTTCCTCTCGTTCCCTTCGGTCGGCCGCTGCGTCGCGCGGGATCGAAACCCTGTGCCGCCCGTCGCTCCCCACCGCGGAAGCGAACACCGCGGCCTGCGCCGCGACGGCGAAATGTGCCACGGCTTCGACGAAATGGTGCGCCGATTCGACGAATGCCCCCACGGTGGTGAATTGCTCCCCCGCGCCGGCAATGCATGGCTCCTCGGTGGCGGCCGATACTGCCCGGGTCTCCGCTGCTTCGGCGAACGCTTCCACCTGCGCCGCCGTGCAAACCCCGACGCCTTCCGCGGCCGACGTTGCTCCCGTCCGACCTTCCGCAATCGACGGCGCAGCGGCGAAAAAAACTTCCGCGGCCCACGTTGCTCCCGCGGCCATAACGACCTCGGGCGACGGCCCTTCCGCTGCTCCCGCCCGACCTTCTGCAACCGACGGCGCAGCGGCGAAAAAAACTTCTGCTTCGGCGGGTGCTCTCACGGCCGAACGGCGGGCGGCAGCGGTGGCGACGGGTGTGGTGCTGCGCTCGGCCGACGACCGCACGGCGCTCTTCACGCAGTGGCTCGCCCCGCATCTGCCGATGGTGCGCGGGCTCGTGAGGCGACACACGTATTTCGCGGGCGAACGCGCCGACGACTACCAAACGGCGGTGCTGCACCTGCTCGAACACCTCGACGATCTGGCGCATTTCGCCCTCTGCCTGACCGCCCGCCGCGACACGGCGAAACCCCGCGCCGCGACGGCGAACCGTCCCGCCCCGGCCGACAAGCCCTCCGCGCAGCCCACGACGCCGACCGCCCGCGATTTCGACGAAACACGCGCTTTGGTCGACGAATCGTCGCTTCACCCCGACGAACGCGCACCTTATTTATATGCTGCGACGGCGGAGATCGACGAATCGGCGGCTTCGCTTGATGAATCGCTGCCTGCCGCCGACGAGGATTTGTGCGCGATCGACGCTGCGGCGGGGAACTTCTCCGAAACATCGGCCGAGGACAATGGATCGCTGCGCGGGGACGACGATGAACCTTTGTGCGAAGTGGACGAAACGCTGCCCGCCGACGACGAGGATTTGCGCGAAGTGGACGAAACTGCGGTGGCCTTCGACGCCCCGACGGAGACCTTCGACGCCATGACGGACACCGACGACGAATCGCTGCGCGAAGTGAACGAAACGCGGACGGCCGCCGACGAGGATTTGCGCACGATCGACGCTGCGGCGGTGGCCTTCGACGAAACAGCGGACGCGGACGAGGCGAGTGCGGCGGGCGCCGACGAACGGCAGCCGTATGCGGACGCCACGCCCGACGGGGCGGAACGGACACCGGCGCCGCTCTCGGTGACGGCGGAGGAGGTGCTGCGCACGGTGGGGGATTTCAATCCGCGGCCGTGGTTGGCGGGGGTGACGCTGCGCCTGCTTTCGACGCTCAACCACAGGGCGTTGCGCCACCGCGAGACGCATCTCACCCCGGCCTCGGCGGACAGCGACGAACTCTTCGACCCTGCCGATCCCGACGGGGACTTGTGGGCGGTCGGGGCGGACACCGCGACGGCGGGTGCGCAGCGGCAGGCAGCGCCCTCGCGATGGGAGGAGACCTTGGGCGCAGGGCGTGAGCGAACGGGGGGTTCGGCGGGCGTCACCACACGCGACGCCGCGGCGACATGGGCTGCGCAGGCAGCGATGGGCAATGCCACCGACGAGCCAGCGCCTTCCCCGACCGCGGCTTCCGCCGCACCGTCTGCGGGCGCGGAGGAGGCGGCAACAGCCGGGGGCGGCCCCACGGCGACGGGCGAGTGGGCGGGCCGCGCAGTGGACAACTGCCTGGAATGCTGGCACCGCGAACAGCCGCGACGGGGTTTTCACCGCACGCGCGGCGGCCGCCTGTGGAACGCCATGCGGGCCCGTGCGCAACAGGCGCATTCGGCCTTCGCCTACCGGGCGGTGCTGCGTGCCGACGCCGCGGCGGCCCTCGCCGCCCAGCCACTGCGCGACCGCGCCCTCGTGCTGCTGACAGCCGACGGGTGGACGGCGGAGGAAATCGGGCTGGCGGTGGGGGCTTCGCCCACGGCGGTGCGCCAAACGGTGTGCCGCGTGCGGACGCGCCTGCGGCGTTGGCGCAAGGCGTGGGCCCGTCGCACGCACGCGACGCGCGCACTATAAAGAAGACGTGCGCATTTTTCGGTCGAAAAATTTGGTGGTCTCACTTCTTTTGCCGAAATTCGCGTTGTGTCATTCCTTGTTTTTTATAAGAGTAAACCCGACACACTAAAGGTTTTCACGGCGAACGAGGGCGACGGGGCTTGGCGGAGTTGGTATCCCGCCGGTAGCCGCCCTTGTGCGAGGCACTGCATCGGAATCTCACGGACAAGGCTTGTAGGTCGAGGGATCGACCACATCCGTTGCAGCCACTCGCGACCTCGTTCGCCACCCTTTCGCTCCGCCCCCGCGGCGGCGCCCGTTCTCCCCCCACAGGCGACCGGTTCGTGCCCTGCTGCGCCCGCCTCCCCCGCGGAGTGTGCGCACCGCCCCACAGACCTTACATTCGGGCACCCCGCCTCGCACTGCCGAGCTCCGCACTCCCGCGCGCTGCACCGCAGCGGCCTCCGCCCCCCACGGGCTCTTCCGGCCGCAACCCCGCCGCGCCGACCCGACCGCCCCGCTCGGCACGCTCCCCTCGGGACGCGCGCTCTGACGCTTCGCCCGCTTCTCACCCCCTACGACCCGACTCTCACCCCCTCATCGCATGTTCCACTCCTCCCTGGCGCGCAGCCTTTGGTTCATCGTGCTGGTCATCGCCCAAGCACTGGTGTTCAACCACATTCACCTGTGGGGCTACGCCACGCCGATGCCCTATGTCTTCGTGCTCCTCATCCTTCGCCACGGCACCCCGCGGTGGTTGTATGTGGTGGTGGGCTTCGTGACGGGACTTTGCATCGACGCAGTGAGCACCACGCCCGGCGTGGCGGCGGGTTCCCTCACGCTCACGGGGCTGTGCACGCCCGGTGTGCTGCAATTTTTCGCTCCCGACGACAAACTGGAGGAGGCCTTCCTGCCGGGTGCGCGAACGATGACATGGTCGGGGTTCTTGAAATTTGCCGCCACGCTCTCTTTTGTGACGGTGGCGGGCTTCCACCTGCTGGAGAGCTTCACCTTCTTCCGCGTGGTCGCGCTGCTGCTCAACATCGGCGGTAGCTTTGTGCTCACCCTGGCCTTTGTGGCCACGTTCGAACGGGTGCGCGTGGCTTTCTCCTCGGCCGAAACGGCCGCTCGCTGAGGGTTGCCGCCCACGGCTGCGCGAACGGTTTGCCCCGCCGCGAGAATCATTACCCACGTTGCGAGAATCGTAGCCCACGTTGCGCAATCGGCTTGCCCCTCTGCGCGAATCATTACCCATGCTGCGCAATTAGGTTTCACGCCCTGCGCACCGCTCTCCTCGCTGCCCCGCACGGCCTGTGCCTCTCGCCCCGCCGCGCGCGTGCCGCCCCACGGCGCCGACGCCCCGCGCGCCGACCCCATGACCAACACAACGAACTAAACGAACCGGACGCTGAACTGATCGGTCCGCCTTTCCGCCCCGCCGCGGTGCCCTGCGCCGCAACCGCGGGTGGATGTGGATGAAAAAAAACCGACACCCGCGCGTTGGTGCCGCCGCTGCCCCTTGCGCGGCCGACCACCTCGCGCACACACAGGCCTTCCGCGCCACCGCGCTCCGGGAAGTTCGCCGCCGACCGCCCACGGTCGTCCGGCCCGGGATGTTCGTTCCCCACTTCTCATAGCGACGTACGGTGAGTCGCGGTGCCTGTATCTGTAGTTCCGCATCGCGCTCACGTCGTCGCTTCCCCACAGCGGCGGCCGCTCCGCCCACGCCAGCGCTTCCCATAGCGCGATGGCGCACTTCGGCACACAGACGCCCGCAGCCTATGATAACGTGGCGCTCGGCTTAATTTATAATGGCGTGTCGTCTCGATCGTTGCGGCACCCTTCGGCCGACCGACCGCGATTTCCACGCAGCAGGCGGTGCATTTCGGCACGCAGACGCCCGCGGCCTATTCACAGCGGGGCGCTCGGCTTATTATAATGGCGTGTCGTCTCGATCGATGCGGCGCCTTCCGCCGGCCGACCGCGATTTCCACGCAGCAGGCGGTGCATTTCGGCACGCAGACGCCCGCGGCCTATGATAACGTGGCGCTCGGTTTAATTTATAATGGCGTGTCGTCTCGATCATTGCGGCATCCTTCGGCGGCCGACCGCGATTTCCACTCAGCAGGCGGCGTCCTTCGGCACGCAGACGCCCGCGGCGGGGTTCGCCCCGCCAACGCGGCACGCACGCTCCCTCATTCTTCCCCCACATGCGACGTACAGGAGGCAAATCTCTTCATACAAGTTTCTGTTAAGTCCATCTCTGCTTCCTGTCGCCGCACCCATCGCCCTCCGCTCCGCGCGGTCGGCCATCGTCCTGCGGGCATCGGGGCGGTTTGCTCCTCATTCCTTTCCGCTCCACGGCGGCGAGGTTCCAACGGGCCTTTTTTTCATCTTCAGGTTCTGCCCGTCCTCGCCGCTCCGCCCGCCCCCCTTCAGGCATCCGCCCCCGTGGCGCTGCCCCGTCCGCCGCTCGGCGGCCGTTCCCCCACGACCCTCCGCCGCGCAGTCCCCGGAATCCCGACTGTGCGGCGGTTTGTCCGCATCCATTCACCCCCTTCATCCCCCCATCGCCCGTGCCCCAAGATTATAGTTTTGAGAAGCGCAAGTTTGTGATCGGCGGCATTGCGCTGTCGGTCGTTGTTGTCTTTGTGCTTCGGCTGCTGGCGCTCCAACTCATGAGCGACGACTACCGCAAGAGCGCCGACTCGAACGCCTTTCGCAAGGAGATCTTGTACCCCTCGCGCGGGCTGATCACGGACCGCCACGGGAAGTTGCTCGTGTACAACGAACCTTCGTACAACATCCTGGTGACGATGCAAGACCAACACGGCATCGACACGGCCGATTTCTGCCGCACGATGGGCATCACGCGGGAGGAGTACATGCAACGGATGGCGGAAATCAAAGATCCGAAGAAAAATCCGGGCTACTCTCGCAACACGCCTCAGCTGTTTATGAGCCAGATTCCTGCCGACGAGTTCTCGAAGTTTCGCGAAAAGCTGTTTCGGTTCAACGGTTTCTCGGCCGAGAAGCGGTCGGTGCGTCGCTACGCCTCGGGCATCGCCGCCCACCTGCTGGGCGACGTGGCGGAGGTGAACCAGGCCGACGTGGACTCTGACGCCTATTATAAGAGCGGCGACTACATCGGTAAGCTCGGTGTGGAGCGGAGCTACGAGAAAGTGCTGCGCGGCGAGAAGGGCATGCGCATTCTGCTGCGCGACGTGCACGGGCGCACCAAGGGTCACTACATGGACGGGAAGTATGACACGCAGGCCCAGCCGGGTCGCAACCTCACGCTGGGCATCGACTACGGCACACAGGAGTTGGCCGAGCGCCTGCTGGAGGGAAAATACGGTGCCATCGTGGCCATCGAACCCTCGACGGGCGAAATTCTGGCCATGGCCTCGGCGCCGACCTACGACCCACGCGACATGGTGGGGCGCGACCGCGGCAAGGCGATGACGGCCATGATGCGCGACGAGCGGCGCCCGCTGCTCAACCGCGCCATTGCGGGCACCTACCCGCCGGGCTCGACGTTCAAGATTTCGCAAGCCCTGCTGGGACTGCAAGAGGGGTCGATCACGCCGAGTGTGGCCTTCCCCTGCGCCCACGGCTTCAACTACAAGGGGCTGCACGTGGGCTGTCACGGCCACGCCTCGCCGATCAATCTGGTGCCGGCCATCGGCACGTCGTGCAACTCCTATTTCTGCTGGAACCTGCTGCGCCTGCTGAGCAATCGCGGGAAGTACGGTTCGGTGCAGGCGGCGATGACGCGGTGGAAAGACCAGGTGGTGCACATGGGCTTCGGCTACAAACTGGGCATCGACCTGCCGGGCGAGCGCCGCGGGATGATTCCGAACGCGGCCTACTATGACAAGGCCTACAAACGGTCGTGGAACGCGCTGACGGTGATCTCGATCGGGATCGGGCAGGGCGAGGTGACGGCCACTCCGCTGCAAATTGCCAACCTGGCGGCCACGGTGGCCAATCGCGGCCACTACTTCGTGCCGCATGTGGCGCGCCGCATTCAGGGCGAACGGCTCGACACGACCTACACGCGGCCGCACCGCACCCTGGTGGCGCGGCGATGGTACGACTACGCGGTGGCGGGCATGCGCCGCTCGGTGCTGGCCGGCACGTGCCGCGGGGCCGACTTCCCCGGCGGGGAGGTGTGCGGCAAAACGGGCACGGCGCAAAACCGGGGCCACGACCACTCGGCCTTCATGGGCTTCGCACCGATGAACAAACCGCGGATCGCCGTGTGCGTGTACGTGGAGAACGGCGGCTTCGGCGCCGACTTCGCCGTGCCCATCGGTTCGCTCATCATGGAACAGTATCTCAACGGCAAACTCTCGGCAGGCTCTCGCGCTCGGGCCGAGTCTTTCCGCCTTCGTCACATCAATTACGGCAGCCATGCGCGATAATCAGCTCAATCCCGCCTTTCGCGCCGACGGTTGGGTGCTCCTCATCTTCCTGGCGCTCCTCACCTTCGGCTGGTTCAGCGTGTGCGGCGCGAGCCACACCTTCGACCTGCAAAGCCTTCTCTCCTTCGACACCCGCGCCGGCAAACAGTTGGTGTGGATCGGTTGCGCTTTGGGGCTGGGAGGTATGATCTTGATGTTCGACGACCGCTATTTCGACATGCTGGCCGACCTGTTCTACTGGTCGATGATGGTGCTGCTGCTCGTCACGCCGTTCATCGCCCACGACATCAAGGGTTCGCGCTCTTGGATCTCGCTGGGCCCCGTTTCGTTGCAGCCGGCCGAGTTTGCCAAGTGCGCCACGGCGCTCATGGTGTCTAAGGTGATCGGTCAATACGGGTTCACACTCAACCGCCGGAGCAACTTTCTTCGCGCCGCCGGCGTGGTGCTGTTGCCCTTCGTGCTGATCGTGCTGCAGAAAGAAACGGGTTCGGCCTTGGTCTACTTCGCCTTCTTCCTCATGTTCTACCGCGAGGGCATGCCCGGCAGCATCTTGTTTTGCGGTGCCGCGGCGGTGGTCTATTTCGTGGTGGGCATCGGTCAGGGCGAAACGCCGCTGCCGGGCACGACGGCCAGCGTGGGCGAATCGGTGGTGCTGGCGCTGGTGTGGCTCTTCACGGCGGGCCTGCTGCGGGTGTACGTGCCGCGCGAACCGGAACACGCCCACCGCCTGCTCTTCTGGGGCACCGCGCTGCACGTGGTGGCCTACGGCGTCTCGGCCTTCGTGCACCCCTTCGACATCAGCTGGGCGCAACTGGGCGGTTGCATCGTGATGATCGGCTATCTGGGCATGCAGTGGATCGGGCGGCGCGCCAACACCTACCTGCTCATCAGCCTTTTTGCCATCTCGAGCGTGGGTTTCCTCTACACCTCGGACTATGTGCTCAACAACGCCATGAAGGACTATCAGCGCACGCGCATCCGTGTGCTGCTGGGCGTGGAGGAAGACCGCGACGCCTCGTACAACGTGACGCAATCGAAGATCGCAATCGGCTCGGGCGGCCTGTTGGGCAAGGGATTCATGAACGGCACGCAGACGAAACTCGACTATGTGCCGGAGCAAGACACGGACTTCATCTTCTGCACCGTGGGCGAAGAAGAGGGCTTTCTGGGCGCCGCGGGCGTGCTGGTGCTCTTCTTGCTGCTGATCTGGCGGCTCATCGCGCTGGCCGAACGGCAGACGTCGACCTTCGGGCGGGTGTTTGGCTACTCGGTGCTGTCGATTTTGCTCTTCCACGTGTTCATCAACATCGGCATGGTGCTGGGCATCGCGCCGGTCATCGGCATCCCGCTGCCGTTCTTCTCCTACGGCGGTTCGTCGCTGTGGGGCTTCACCCTGCTGCTCTTCATCTTCCTGCGCATCGACGCGGGTCGCAAACGATAACCGCGGCGTCCTCGGCCCGCGCTGCCCTTGCGGCGGCCGGTGCCTGCGCCCCGTCTCCCCTCCCCTCAACACATCCACTCGACTATGTCCTCCGAATCCCGTCGCCAAACCCTGCTGCGCAGCCTGCTCTTCGTGTTGCTGCTCGCCGTGGCCGGCGGCCTCATCTTCTTCCTCAAGCGCTCGACCGATGTGCCCCTCACCCCCGAAGGGCTCGCCGGTCGGGACAGCACGCGCCACATGGCGGTGCCCGACACCCTCGACAACGCCCCCGCCTCGCCCGCCGAAGCGCCGGCCGAATCCACGCCCGCCCAAGACGTCAGCCCGGCGCCCGATCGCGACCCGGCCGAAGCGGGCTACGACGACGGCTACCTGAGCGGCAACACCGACGGGATGAACAACGACGAGCGCGCCACCTACGACGAGTCGTCGCAATATCCCACCCCCGACGAGCGCCAAAGCTACGCCGCGGCCTACCGCCGAGGCTATGCCGCGGGCTTTGCCGACGGCCGCAAGCAGGCTGTGGGCGCCGATCCGCGCAACGACAATGACAACGCGCACGACGGCGACGCCACGCCCGACGGCGACACGCGCACCGCCCCCGGTCGGCCCGACGCCACGCCGCGCGCCACCCCGAAACCCACCGCCCCGCGCCCCGACGCGCCGCGTCTCGCACCCAAAAACGCCCCCCGCCCGTGAACTACCGCGCCCTCATCGCCCGCCACTATCCCACCGATTCGCCGCTGCGGCGGCTCCTGCTGCTCCACAGTGGGCAGGTGTGCCGTCGTGCCCTCGACATCGCGCGCCGCCACCCCGAACTCGGGGCCGATCTCGCCCTGGTGGAAGCCGGCGCCATGCTGCACGACATCGGCATCTACCTCACTTCCGCCCCCGCCATCCACTGCCACGGCACGGCGCCCTACTTGATGCACGGCCCGCTCGGCGCCCAACTGCTGCGCGCGGAGGGCCACGAGGCACTGGCCCGCATCTGCGAGCGACACACCGGCACGGGGCTCACGGCGGCCGACATCCGTCGGCTCGAACTCCCCCTCCCTGCGGTGGACCTCCTGCCCGAAACGCCGGAAGAGCGCATCATTTGCTACGCCGACCTGTTCCATTCGAAGAGCCACCCGCTGCGTTTCCTCACGCCCTCGGAGGTGGAGGTGCGCGTGGCCCGCTTCGGCACGGTGGGGCTCCGCACCTTCCGCCGCTGGCGCGCAGAGATGGAGTGAACCGCCTCAGCCGCCTGCCGAAAAGCGCCCGCCGTCCGTAGGTTCTTCCGCGAAAAGCCCTGCACCCCGCAGTCGGCATGCCGAAAGGCGCACGTCGATCATCGGTTCTTCCGCGAAAAGCTCCGCACCCCGCAGTCAGCCTGCCGAAAGGCGCCCGCCGTCCACAGGTTCTTCCGCAAAAAGCTCCGCACCCCGCAGTCGGTCCGCCGAAAAGCGCACGCCGCCCGCAGGCACTTCCGCGAAAAGCCCTGCCCCCCGCAGTCGCCCCGCCGAAACACGCACGCCGCCCGTCAGCCCCGCCGCGCACACATTATATATATAGTAACTTCGAAGCCCCGCCGCCCGTCGGCGCGCCTCCCAAGTCCCCACACACCTTGCATCTCCCCGCCCTTCGTCCCCTCGCCGCCCCGCTGGCGGCCCTGCTCCTCGGGCTACTCACCCTGGCCTGCCACACCGGCGCCCTGCTCACGGGCGGCGGCCATCCCGGCACGCCCCAACCGCTCCCCCCCTCGGCCCTCGTGGGCGACAGCACCCCCGGTGTGCGCTCCGCGGTCGCCCGCTTCGACAGCACCACCGCCGGCCGCCGCGCCGCCGCTGCCCTCGACAGCCTCAACGCCGCCGCGCGCCGCCTCAGCGCCCACCTCGATTCGCTGCGCCAAGCCCATCCCACCGACAGTCTCGACGCGCGCATCGCCGCCGACTCCCTGGCCCTGGCGCAAAACGCCCACCTGCGCCAAGCCGATTCCGCGGCCCTGGCCGACACCACGCGCCGACACGCCGACACCCTGCGGGTGCGCAAAGCCGGCATCGACGCACCGGTGCAATACGCGGCCAAAGACAGCCTCGTCTACGACGCCCGCAGCGGACTGGCCTACCTCTACGGCGACGCCAGCGTGAAATACCAAAACATGGGCCTGAAAGCCGACTACATCACCCTGAACATGGACTCCTCGCTGGTGCGCGCCACCGGCGTGCCCGACAGCACCGGCCAAGCCCAGGGACAACCCGTCTACACCCAAGGGAGCGAAAAGTACGAAAGCCGCGAAATGGCTTTCAACTTCAAGACCAAAAAGGGCTTCATCAACGACGTGAAAACCACCCAAGGCACGGGTCTGCTCTACAGCGTGGACGCCAAACGCACGGGCGACGGCAACTTCTATCTCCAAAACGCCCAATACACCACCTGCGACGCCCCCCACCCCCACTTCTATCTCCAACTTACGCGCGCCAAAGTGACGCCGGGCAAAGAAACCTTCTTCGGCCCGGCCTATCTCGTCGTGGCCGATGTGCCCCTGCCCGTGGCCATCCCCTACGGCTTCTTCCCGGTCAACAAGAAATACTCCTCGGGCCTCATCATGCCCACCTACGGCGACGAGACCGCCCGCGGCTTCTACCTGCGCGACGGCGGCTACTATTTCGCCCTCTCCGACCGCATGGACCTCAAACTCCTGGGCGAAATCTACACCCGCGGCTCGTGGGGCCTCTCGGCCGAGAGCAACTACGCGCGCCGCTACAGCTATCGCGGCAATGTCTTCCTCTCCTACCTCACCACCGTGAACGGCGACAAGAACATGCCCGACTACACCAAGCAAACCTCGCTCAAAGTGCAGTGGAGCCACAGCTCCGACCCGAAGGCCAACCCCAACACCTCCTTCTCGGCCCGCGTGAATTTCGCCACGCAAAACTACGAACGCTCCAATCTCGCCTCCCTCTACACGCCGCTGGCCTACACCCAGAGCACCCGCGCCTCGTCGGTGAGCTTCAGCCACAGCGTTCCCTCGCTCGGCCTGTCGCTTTCGGCCTCGGCCAACGTGTCGCAAGACATGCGCAACGCCTCCCTCTCCGTCTCCCTGCCCGACGTTTCGCTCTCCGTGGCCCGCTTCTACCCGCTGCGCCGCAGCAAAGCCGTGGGCAAGGAGCGCTGGTATGAGAAAATCGCCCTCTCCTACACCGGGCAGATGACCAATTCGCTCTCTTCCTCCGAGTCGCAATTCTTCCACACCCCGCTGCTCAAATGGCGCAACGGCATGCAGCACCGCATCCCCGTCGAAGCCACCTTCCAACTCTTCAAGTACATCAACATCTCGCCCTCGTTCAACCTCAGCGGCCGCACCTACTTCTCGCGCCAGCGCAAAACGTGGAACACCGCCGCGGGCAGCGAGCGCACCGACACGGTCTACGGGTTCTACAACCTCTTCGATTGGAACGTAGCCCTCTCGGCCAACACCACCCTCTACGGATTCTACAAACCCGTGCGCCTCCTTTTCGGCGATCGCGTGCAGGCCTTCNNNNACGTCTTCAAGCCCGCCGTAAGCTTCTCCTTCGCCCCGGACTTCACCGACGAGAGCCGCGGCTTCACCACCCACTACGTCCGCACCAACCCCGACGGCACCGTCTCCACCGTGAGCTATTCGCCCTACGCCATCGGGGCCTTCGGCTACCCCAACGCCACCCGACAGGGCACGCTCAACTTCTCCGTTTCCAACAACCTGGAAATGAAAATCAAATCGGACGCCGACACCTCGGGCTTCCGCAAAATCTCGCTCATCGACGAACTTTCGGCCTCCCTCTCCTACAACCTCGCCGCCAAAGTCCGCCCCTGGTCCGACCTCAGCACCAACCTCCGCCTGCGACTCACCAAGAGCTACACCTTCTCCCTCGCCGCACAGTGGGCCACCTACGCCTATGAGTTCGACGACAAGGGCAACGTCGTCGTGGGCAACCGCACCGAGTGGAGCTACGGCCGCTTCGGTCGCTTCCAAGGCATGAGCCAAAACCTCTCCTACACCCTCAACGGCCAGAAACTCCTCACCCTCTTCGGCCTGCTCACGGGCCACGGCTGGGACAAACTCCTCCATCCCGACCGCGACACCGACGCCGCCACACTCCCCCAGCGCAAGCACGGGCCCGACGACGAAGCCGACGCCGACGAAGAGCAGGGCGACCCACAAGACGACGCCAACATCGACCCCATGCTCCGACGCAAACCCCAAAAGGAGCAGAAAGCCAAAGCCCGCGTCGACGAAGACGGCTATCTCCTCTTCGCCCTGCCCTGGAACCTCACCTTCTCCTACGGCATCTCCATGGCCGAAGACCGCTCCAAGCCCATCCACCGCGCCAACATGCGCTACCCCTACAGCTTCACCCAAACCCTCAACTGTTCGGGCAACCTCACCCTCTCCAAAGGCTGGAACATCAACTTCACCTCGGGCTACGACTTCACGCGCCACGCCATCTCGATGACCACGGCCGCCCTCTCCCGCGACCTCCACTGCTTCCAAATGACGTGCAACGTGGTGCTCTACCCCTACTCCTCGTTCAATTTCTCCATCCGCGCCAAAGCCGCCGAACTCGCCGACGCCCTGCGCTACGAAAAGCGCTCGGCCTACTCGTCGAACATCGACTGGTATTGACCGCCGCGCCCCACCGTCCCGCGCCGGCTCCGCGCCGCCGCCCCTCATCCGCCAACTCCGCAAGACCCGCCGCCCGCCTGCCGCAGCGCACCGCGCCTAAGTCGACCCGCAGCGCCCGTCTCGCCCTTCACACACTCCACCCTACCCTTAAAACCCTTCACACCATGCGCACCCTGCTCCTCAGCGTCGTCGCCCTCCTCGGCCTCGCCGCCCCCACCCTCCTCACCTCGTGCGACAACGACACCCCCAATCAGCTCCACCAGCTCAACTTCATCCCCCTCCAGTCGGGCGGTCGACTCTGCTACGCCGACCAGTCCACCGACACCGTCGGACTGCAAAGCACCGACTCGTGGACCCTCGCCGTCGCCACGCCCCAAGGCACCCCCGCCTGGCTCACCGCCGCGCCCGAATCGGGTCGTGTCGAGGCCAACCACTTCGTCACGCAGCCCCTCGCCCTGCGCTTCAGCGCCAACACCACCGGCGCCCCCCGCACCGCCCGCCTCAACGTCACCGCCGCAGCCGGCACGACCCGCACCATCGGCCTGCCCGTGGTGCAACTCTCCTGGCTCGACATCCGCCGTCCCGCCCCCACCATGCTGCGTCCCGCCGCCGAGACCGACACCCCCGCCTCGGCTACTCGAGCCCAGCGGCTCCAGTTCCCTGACGCCACCCCCATCTTCATCGAGCCCCTCCCCTACAAGGCCGGCACCGTGGTTTGCGGTTTCGTGCTCTACGACACGACCGATCCCGCCCACCACAGCCTCACTTCCGACGCCTCTTGGCTCACCCTCTCCGCCGCCGATGCCACCCCCGCCGCCGGCCACCACGAAGTGACCCTCACCTTCACCGAAAACCCCGACCACGCCCCTCGCACCGCCCGTCTTGCCCTCACCTCGGCCGGCGTCACCACCTACATCACCTACACCCAGGCGGCCAAACCCTGATGCCCGCCCGCACCGCGGCCCGACGCCGCACGGCATAGGCGCATCACGCCCCTCGGCGCGTGGGCGGTAGGGATCAATCCCCCGCCGCCCGCGCCCCCTCCGCCGCGCTGCGTGCCGACCTCGCGGCCCTGAGCCCACACCACGCCCTGCGGCCGTCGGCGCCGCCCACCTTTTCCCATCATCCCCCCACCTTTCCCCTCCCATGCACCGCCTGCTCCTCCTCCCCGCCCTCATCGGTATCCTGCTCCTGGGCAGTTGCAACAGCGACAGCGAAACCAACTTCCACCGCCTCGCCCTCGGCTCCACCGTCAACGGCGAAATCCGCTGGTATGCCGACCAAACCACCGACACCCTCCGCCTCGTCAGCACCGACTCCTGGCACCTCAACCTCACCTACCGCACCCCCGCCGACAGCACCCGCCTGCTCTTCGCCCCGCGCCGCTTCGACCTCCCCGCCGGCACCGCCGCCGCGCAAAGCCTGCCCCTCGTCGTGCGCCTCGCCCCCAACACCCTCGGGCGCACCCTGGCCGGCACCCTCACCCTCACCGCCGCCACCCCCGTGCTGCGCCCCATCGAGGTGCACTTCTTCCAGTTCCCGCACCACGACGTGGACTATCCCTCCGCCCAATACGACGACGCCACAGAAAGCACCGTCTTCGTCGAAAACTACCGCGCGGCCGACACCAAGGCCTACCTGCGCTTCACGCTCTACGACCGCGACACGCCCTCCCACCGCCTCACCTCCGACGCCTCCTGGCTCACCGTGCCCGACTCCCTCGCACAGCCCGGTCCGGGTCGGCACCAAGTGAAGCTCACCATGCAGCCCAACCTGAACCTCCCCGCCCGCACGGCCCATCTCACCCTCACCGCCGGCGGCGTCACCACCCGCATCGCCTACACCCAGCGCGGCGCCACCACCGGCAGCCCCACCCCCTCCGGCAAGTAAAGCCCTCCCCACACGGGCGGCGGGTGCCCACCCAAGGCAAATGCCCCGCACGGCACCGAACGCCCAAGGCCACATACCGAAAATCTGCCCACCCAAGCCCAACGTGCCCGCCCGCACGGATGGGCACGCCCCCACGGCACCCATCCGCCCGCGCCCGCTCGCGCCCGCCTTCCGCTCCACCCCGAAAACTCCCGCGCCCCCGGCGCAAAACCCCGAATCTTCACGCCACAGCCCCCGAGTTATGCTCCTGCTCCCCCTCCTTTTCTCCGCCGCCCTCGCCGCAGCGCCCAAGGCCCACGCCCAGTCCGGCACCCCCCGTTTCGCCACGGCCGCCGCAATCCCCGCCCGCGTCGACTCCCTCGCCCTGTCCAAGGCCGACCCCGCCCTCCACAGTCTCCTCCTCGCCGACGCCCCGCACGCCCTCCGCGCCGGTGCCGACCCCGCGGCCGACACGCTCCGCACCGCCGTCTACGTCGAGACCACCCTCCCCGCCGACCGCCTCGCGGCCGACTACCCCGCGGCACAACCCCGCGTCCTCTCCGAAGGCCTCGTGGCCTTCACGGCCGACGCCGCCACGCTGCGCCGCCTCGCCGCCGACCCCCGTGTGCAGAGCCTCACGCCGCGCCGCACCTTCGCCCCGCTGCTCGACAAAGCCCGCCGCGCCGCCGACGTCGACCGCGTGCAAGCCGGCACCCAACTCGACACGCCCTTCGACGGCCGCGGCGTGATCATCGGCATCATCGACCGCAGTTTCGAATATCGCCACCCCGCCTTCCTCGACAAGGAGGGCCGCAGTCGCATCATCGCCCTGTGGGACCGCAGCGGCTACACGCCCACACGCGACGGTTCGCTGCCGGTCGACAGCACCACCATCGTCGACGGCACCGACCACGTCGATCTGCAAGGCGGCGGCCACGGCACGCACGTGGCGGCCATCGCCGCCGGCAGCGAAGTGGGCAACCACTTCCACGGCGTCGCCCCCGGCGCCTCGCTCCTCCTCATCCCCTCCACCTTCGAGGGCGCCGAGGTGATCGAAGACGTGCGCTTCATCAGCAGTTTCGCCCGCCGGCGCCACATGCCCTGGGTCACCAACCTGAGCTTCGGCTCGCAAATCGGTCCGCACGACGGCACCACGCCCTACGATCGCACCCTCTCCGCCCTCACCGGCCCCGGGGGCATCATCGTCGCCGCCATGGGCAATGAGGGCATCGACGACCTGCACGTGGGTGCCACCCTCCAACCCGGACAGACGCGCTACGTGCGTTTCACCCGCACCAAAACCGGCGAAGACGGCGTCTATCCCGATGCCGAACTCGCCCTCTGGGGGCAAACGCCCGACCGCGCCGTGCGCTTCAAACTCCGCCCCTACGTCCTCACGCAGGGCAAACTCCTGCCCATGGACGCCGCCTTCTGGCAACGCTGCGCCGACATCCGCTCGGGTGCCGACCGCCACAACCTCAAAGAGCACTGGAGTGTGCGCCTGCACGTGAACCGCGTGCGCGTCGACCTCAACGATCCCGCCGCCGAAGTGGTCTTTGCCATCAGCCTCCCCGCCTCGGCGCGGAGCGAACGCACCTTCCACTTCTGGTGTGAGCGCCACCAAGGTCGCTTCTCGCCCACCGCCGTGCCCGGCCACGCCGCCGAGCACCTCGCCCCCACCGCCGACTACCTCGTGGGCGAAGGCGCCGCCACCATTCCCTCGGCCATTGCCGTGGGCAGCTTCACCTCGCGCAAGGACTATCCCGATGCCCTCCACCCCACGCCCCGCGGCAACCGCCCCAACGTGGTGCTCAACGGCATCGACCAGGTGGGTTTGCGCAGCTACTTCTCGTCCAACGGCCCGGGCCTCGACACCCTCCGCGTGCGCCCCACCGTCTTGGCGCCCGGCAGCATGGTGTGCAGCGCGCTCAATGCCCTCGCACCGGGCTTCAACCCGGAGGCCAAAACCACCTTCATCGCCGATGTGCTGAAGCGCGGCGACCGCACCTACTATTATGGCGCGATGCAGGGCACATCGATGGCTTCGCCCTTCGTGGCGGGCTGCGTGGCGCTGTGGTTGCAGGCCAGTCCCACCCTCACGCCGGCCGACATCACCGACATCATCCGCCACAGTGCCCGCCGCCCCTCCGTGATGCAAAAAGCCGAGTGGACGCCGCTCTACGGCTACGGCCGCATCGATGCCTACAAGGGCCTGCAACTGGCGCTGAAACACGCGGCCACCACAGGCATCGCACGCCCCGGTCGGTCGGCGTCGCCCGTCTCGCTGAGCCTGAGTCCCGAGGCCTGGCGCATCCTCTTCAACGCGCCCGAGTCGCACGCGGTGGTCACGGTTTCGGCCCTCGACGGTCGCACGCTATTCAGCCGCACGCTCTCGCGTCCCGCGCAGGGTAGCGAACTCGTCATCACGCCGGCCGATCTGCCCTCCGCCGCCCCTGGCATCCTCCTGCTGCGCATCGTCACGCCGGGCGCCGTGGTCACCCGCAAACTCGTGAACCCCGCCCGCTGACGCCCGCGTTTTTCACGAACGCCCTCGATGATCCGCTGACGGCCCGGCGAAAAGCATTGCAAAGCCTTGGTTTTCAATTGAATACTTCGGCAAAAAGCATTGCACCGTCCCACCCTTTCTCACCGTTTCACCCCCATGTCCCGTCTCCTCCTCCCACTCCTCGCCCTCCTGCTCCTCGTCGGTTGCGACGCCGTGGAGCGCCCCGACCGCTGGCGCGAAGACCCCGCCCCCATCGTGCCGCGGCGCAACGTGCTGCTCGTCGACTTCACCGGCCAACGGTGCAGCAACTGCCCCGCCGCCGCCGACCTCCTGCACAGCCTCACCGCCGGTCCCGCCGGCGCCCGCATCATCGCCGTCTCCGTCCACGGCGGTGCGCTCGCCCTCTCCACCGATGCCTCGCCGCGCGGCCTCGCCGGCCCCGATGCCCGCCGCCTCACCGACGAAGCCCGCGTCAACTCCTGGCCCCAAGGCACGGTCGACCGCCCCGTCGGGGGCACACTGCTGCGCCCCTCCGCCTGGAACGCCGCCCTGGCCGAGCATCTCGCCCTCGCGGCCGACGCCGACGCAGCAGCCCAGCAGTCGCTCGTGGCCGACGCCCACGTGGCGCTCGCCACGCGCACCCTCTCCTACACCCTCCGCCCCCGCCACCTCACCGACGCCGCAGGGCAGGCCGATGCCGAAACGTATCTCCACCTTTGGTTGGTCGAAGACAGCATCACGGCCCCGCAAACGTTGGCCGACGGCACGGAACGCGCCGACTACCTCCACCGCCACGTGCTGCGCCTCGATCTCACCGGCCCCGCCGCCCACCGTCTGGCGGCGCCCCGCCCGGGCAGCTCGGCTCCGGCCATGACGCGTCCCGCCGCACCCCCGCAGGCCAATGCGCTCACCCGTTCGACCAACGCTCAGCTCGCGGCAGCGTCTCACCTCTCCCCGCAGTCGGCCGATTTCACCCGTTCGGCTGGAACTGCCCCCCGTTCGACCGACGCCCGATCAGCGGCAGCGTCCCATTTCGCCCCGTCGGCAGCAACTCCCCTCCCTGCCTCCGTCGGCAGCAGCGCGGCAGCGCAACCCACCTCGCCCGGAAGCCCCGGCACCGTGGCCGGTGCCGATCCCTACCGCGTGCACGGCGAAATAAAGCTCCCCGTCGGTCTCGGTTTGTCGGCACGTTTCGCCACCACCACGCGCTTCAATCTCCGCCGCCTCACGCTCGTGGCCTTCCTCACCCGCGGTGTCCACGGCCCCGTGGGTGCTGTCGCCGCCACCCGCGTCGAAGTGCGCTGATCCCCACCCTCCGTCGGCACGCACACGCCCACTTCCCGCACCCAACCCGAGCATCCAAAACCTCACCGTAGGCTTGTCGGCACCAACCATCCCCGTCGGCACGCACGCCCACCGTTTGTAAAATAATTTCGCCCAACCCCACCCATGATTCTCCGCCATTTCCACATTTTCGCCCACTCGTCCGCCCACACGCCGCGCATGAGCGCCGGTTTCGCCCTCCTTTTCGCCCTCTTGCTCGGCACCCTGCCCCTCAACGCGCGCTTGGTGTTGCGCCACGGCGACCAAGTCCTTTCGCCGGCCGACACGGTGCGCATCACTGTCGTGGAGCAGCGCACGGAATACCCCTCCGACGATCCCGCCAACCCCGACCCCTTCACGGTCGTGGACTTCAAATATCCCGATCTCACCTCCTACACCGTCGGCACGGACAAGTCCCTCAACGCCCCCCTCGACTTCTCGGCGCTGGTGGAGAATGTTTCGGACTTTTCCCTCCAGTGGTGCGGACTCACCCACGAGTGCAACTTCCTCTCCGCCCGCGGCGACCACGAAACGCGCAACGCGCGCCTCACCGCCGAGAAACCCCGCCTGCCCCTCGAGCTGGAAGGCCATTTTGAAGCCAACCGCTACGGCCATGCCGTGGCGCGCCTGACGCTCACCCCCACCGCGCCCGCAGAAGCCCCCACCACCTACGTAGTGCGCTTCACTTATTCCGCTCCTTCCGCCCTGCGTCGCGTCGCCGCCCCCCTCGCGCCGACCACGCCCCTCTACGATCTCGCCGGTCGCCGCGTCGTGCGCCCCCTTCCCGGCCACATCTACCTCCGCGCCGGCCGCAAGTTCGTCGCGGAGTGACCTATCATGTACCCGAAAATGCCAAAACGGGTACATGAGAACCTTATCATGTACCCAAAATCGCCAAATCGGGTACATGACAAGTCCATCATGTACCCGAAATCGCCAAAACGGGTACATGACAAGCCCGCCCCCCAGCCCAATGACACTATGGAAAGACTCAAAATCTCCACCTCCGTCGGACTTTTCCGCGTGCCCACCGACGATATTGCCTACATCGAGGCCTCCGGCAACTACTGCGACGTGCATCTCTTCAACGGCGAATCCGTGACCATGACGTTTCAGTTGCACTACTTCGCCGAAGTCCTCGGCATGCTGCAACAAAACTTCTTCATTCGCGTGGGGAAAAGCCTGATCGTGAACAAAAATTTCGTTTACGCCATCAACGTCACCAATCAAGAACTGAAACTCATGGACTATCGCGCCCACCGCAGTTTCAGACTCAAAGCTTCGAAGGAAGCCCTCAAAGAATTGAAGAGCGTTTTGGAACTCGAACACAAATGACCATGGAACACACCGAAGACAACCCCCTCCAAGAGCAGCCCCTCTTCACGATCGAGCACGAAACCGACGACCCCACCGCAGAAGCCGTGGGCGAAGCCCCCATCATCACCATCGAGCACGAAACCGACGACCCCACCGCAGAAGCTGAGGGCGAAGCCCCCATCATCACCATCGAGCACTACAATGTGGAGGACGAACGGCAGCTCCCCCCCGCGGTGAAAAAGCGCAGCGCCCTCCAAACGTGGAGCCTCCGCCTCCTGTGGTTCGTGAGCGCCGCCGTGCTCCTCGTCGGTCTCTACGCTGCCACGCGCCTATACAACTATTATTATAACCTCGGCGTGAGCATCTCCGTCTCGCCCACGGACAACCTCCGCAAACTCGACCACATGCGGATGGAAAACGGCCCCTCGGAAGTGCTGATGAAGCGCGACTCCGTGCTCGGCGTGGCGATCGACATCTACGAGTGGCACAACGTCAAAGCCGAACTCACCCTCGCCGAGCCCGACACCGCCGACCACAACGTGCTCCTCTACACCCGCACCGCCGACTACACCGCCACCGGCGAATACATCGGCTCGTTGGTCGTAGACGGCGAGGAGAAGCAGAGCGACGTCTCGCGTCTCGGCTACTGCGCCCTCAAAAACGGGCACGCCGTCATCGGCATCTCGCGCTTCGACGACCTGCGGCGCGCCATGGTCGACGCCGACGGCTCCTACTTCCGCCAGTTTGTCCTCGTTTCCGACGGCCAACTCCCCCCGCGCTTCACCCTCCACGGCAAAGTGGAGCGCAAAGCCCTCGTTCGCACCGCCGACGACCGTCTTTGCGTCGTCGCCACGCGCCACCCCGAAACCCTTTGGAGCTTTGCCGACGCCTTGCGCGAATACGGCTACGTCGATGCCATCTATCTCACCGGCGGTAACCAAAGCGGCTTCTACCGCGCCCCCGACGGCACGCCCTATTTCACCGAAGAAGCTGCCCGCTATCGTACCGACAAGCACCACGGCGTCGCGCCCTGGCTCGTGCTCCGCAAACGATAAAGCCAACGCCGCCCGAAATCACCCACTAACAGGCGCACCGACAAGCACCACGGCGTCGCGCCCTGGCTCGTGCTCCGCAAACGATAAGCCCCAACGCCGCCCGAAAGCGGCCACAGGCGCACCGACAAGCCCGAAAGCGCCGCCCCGCGAAACACCACAAAGGTTCATCCGACTGCCCCTCGCGCGTCGGATGAACCCTTTTTTTATCCCTCGGCCACAGAAATGCTCACCCCATCTCGCCCAAAACCCTCACGCACTGCCCACACAACCCAAACACCACCGCCGCGCCCCGAAAACGCTCCCCTTCTCCCTCCTCGAAACCCCACAAAATCACCCATTTACGCGGAC
>QWCF01000610.1_pt1 | contig 21896 bp, 23 predicted proteins | sample 1972521 | NCBI WGS metagenome assembly QWCF01 (sample SAMN09866715, study PRJNA288562) | Human oral metagenome isolate term4_saliva, whole genome shotgun sequencing...
ATCCATGTATGCAGGTCTAGCATTAATATTCTTAATACCTAAACCTAAAGCATGAGCAATAATATTCTTTTCGAATTTAGCTCTAGTTGGAATAGCTTCATTACCAAACTCCGAAGCCATGATGATATTATTTTGTAGAGATGTAGAGAATACGTCACTTAGATAACCAAATATACCCATAGATAGGGTAAGATCATCTTCTTGGATATGTTTTTTCTTGACAGCATCAATATATGAATTAAGATCATAAATATTAGAGTTCGTCAATAGTTCATTAGCCATTAATCTCCCCCTTCCTAAACGTTATATTTCTCACGATATCTAGCATATTCTTGTAAATTCTTTCTAGCCTCATCATACCCTCTAGGGTTTTTGTCAGTGAAGTTATAAGAATCAGATGGAGCTTTCCATTTAAGTTTATAGAACTTATATTGATTCTTACCATCACCATTAAGACCAGCAATATATGGAGCCTGCATCCAATCACCAGACCAACCATCTAATGCATCTATATAACCACCACCAGCAGCATTACCACCAGAATATAGACTACATAGTTGATTGAACTCGTGTAATGTGTCAACTTCCATATCGAAAACAAATGTAGATTTAAAACTAACTGTAAATCTTAAATCAGAACCGTCTGCCATATCACTAAATACATCACGTGGTACTGTCTTAGGGTACACACCAACATACTTAGCCCAATAGATGATATCTTCACCACCAGAATCTTCAGATACTATGAACTTATACATAGACATTTGGTCATGAATAATACGTTGCATAGCATAAGCTTTATTAGGCTGATTGATTCTACCAAAGTGCTTCAATCTAGAATATTCATCAAACAGCTTGAAAAACATGTAGACTTCTAGATACTTAGTATCTAGAAACTCTACACTGAATTCATGGTTTTCATCACTCTCTATTGAAGTCCCTCGATAGAATACAGAAGAACCTAAAATATTTCTAGATGTCTCATAATCATTAGCTACACTAATAGCTGGTAAATCAACATTAGAAGTTTTCTGGTTTGAAAGAAGATTAACGAATGGCTCAGAACGATTTTGAGAATAGCATAGTTGATGCAATACCTCAGGATATTTAGTTGCTGCTTCTACAAATAGTGGATTATTGGCTACAGAGTCAATGAATGTTTTAGACATATCATTACTACCACCACTACCAATAGAAAAGTTCTTATCATGTAAGAAGATTTGTAAATCAGGTTTTGTAAAGAATATATATTCTCTAGTCATACCTACACGATTATACGGATCTATCTTAGAGAACCTAGCAAATCTATGATATCTATCTAGAGATGTCGGATTGTATATACCATTCTTTTTAATGAATTGCAACATCATTTGGGAATCAACCGTAGGCTTAAGATTCTTATATTCTTGATTATTCTCGGTTAAAGTTTTACCCTGTCTGATGTCAGTTGTTTCATCGGACATTTTCAGTCTCCTTTCTTTATAGGATTATAGAGATGTTTCAAAGATATCTTTAATTGTATACTATAACTATGAATAAGAGATAAGAGTCTAGCTGATAACTCATTAGAGTTAACTCTCCCTCCAACGTTTTGTTTATTAGACATCAATTAAAGGAAGAGGTAACCACTATGAGCAGCTATGATTATGATACTAACGAGATTACTAATATATACGATGATGTGTATGACATGAGTTATTTAGGTAACTATGTAGTCACCGATGATGATATCAAAGTTAATCAGGTAGAAAAGATAAATCTTAGACCAGCTAAAGAAGGAGAAGTTCTTATTGACCAAGACGGTAATATTTACTATTCAAGTAGAATAGTTCATAAGTTAAGAAAAGATCTTTTGGAGAATGCTGTTCTTGTGGATGAACTATTATCTTTAATAGGTCCTGGTAAAGACTATAATTGTGGTGATGATGAGATTATGAGAACACCTGAAGAGAAATGTTATACATACAAAGAACGTATGGAACTCGCTAGAATATATGCCGAAGAAGACGGTTATTATGAAGATATATTGGACTGTGTAAATGATGCAGCTCCTAAGTCTATATTTATTAAGTAACTATTTCATATTCGGCTAGGCTTTTATTTTTTGCCTAAATGGGGCCAGTTTAACATAGTAGTAAATTTCAATATTGAATTTAGAATACGTATTTTAAGGAGGACTATAATGTCTTACATTCAAGAATCAATCCTCAGCGATATTATCAATGTCTATGACAATGTAACCGCTGATGATTTCAGTTTAGACAAATTATTACCGACCCAAGCTGGTGGATATAAGTCTTTCAAGTCTATTAATAGTGCAACTAAAGACTTGGTACTTACATTCCCAGTTATGTTTAGCCGTAATATGGAATTAGCAACAGCTGAGCTAATTGCCAAAGCACTTGAAACTAAGTATGCTAACTTAGTTAAGATGCTATTGACTGCTATGGCTATTACTAATGCAACAGATGCTATTGATTACGTTAAGAATATCCATAGCAATATGCAGTTTAATGATGGTATTGATGTAGATGACTATCTTACCATCAATAATAAACTAGCAAAAGAATCTGGTGCGATGACTATGTTCACACCTGGTGTTAAAGCTGTATATGAAAACTATAAACACAGCTTAAAACACAGTTTACCTTTGACAAATACTATCATTACAGAAGCGGATACTAAACGTAAAAGCGGTGGCAGTGATAACAAACCAGGTAGTGTTGGTAAACTAGAACAAGATAAAATTGATAAAGCAAACCAACAAATGCCATTGATGATGAAAGTTAACTTCATCTCTAAATCTACTGGTCGTCCTATTACTACATCTGCATACTTAGGTATCAAATGTAAATTATTCGACGTATCAGGTTTAGATATCGTTCAACGTATCGTATCTAAGAACTCTTCTGCTATTAGCTTATTCAACTTTATCCGTGCTACATCTCAAGAAATTGGTTTCTGGAGAGACTTTGTATTTGCATTGAGTAAGGCTAAAGTTGATGCTATCTCCAATGCACGTAATGGTTCCTCTTCCAAAATGTGGAAAGCCTTAGAGCAACGTGCTACAAAATCTAAACTTAATCAATTCTTCCGTCAAAAGAATGATGCTACTGCTATCACTTCTTTATTGGTAACTACAGATGAAGTTGAAGAATTGAAAAAGAATAATGACATTGACCTTTCCAGATCTAATGTAGCTAGAAAGATTATGTCTGATTACAACTTACTCTGTATTGGTATTGTAGATGAAACTACAGAATCCGTAGCTTTAATCTTTGATACAGGTGATGATGAATACGAATTAGTACGATTCAAATCCTTGAAGAAAGATAAAGATATGGATGCTAAGCAAATCGTTAACCTATTGACTAAAATGGCCTAGGAGGAGGACACATGACTAAATACTTTAAAGAAGCCTGCTCCTATATGGATTTGGGTGATAAAGAAACATTAGCAATTGTATCTGCTGTAAATGAAGCAGACCAACGAATGATTATGATGAACGTCTCCAATAAGATCTATGATTTCATTAAGCTTAAAGCTAATGAAGTAGACTTTGGGGATATTCCATTATCCAAAGGTGATGTACAACGTTTACGTCATTATAAGCTAGTTAAACAAACACTAGAAGCTTTAGAACGTCTTTGTGCTTCTCGTAATATCCAATCCAAAGCATTGAAGACTACTAAAGAAGCATTAGCTAACTTAGAAAAAGATAAATATGCTTACGTTGGTGCATTCATGCGTAACTTAGATTACCCTTGTACTATTTATAATTTCACTGTGTTGTCTATAATTGCTTCTACTAGTATGATGGTATCTGCTATTACAGAATACATTATGGACAACGAGGGTACAACTAAGTTTGCCATGGAGTCTAAACACTTTAATGTATTAGACGACAACGTAGTTATCAAGAATCTTGAACGCTTTAATGAAAACTCTCGTAATTATTCCTATCTTACGTGAAATCGTATACTATTTCTACTTCTGTAGAACTAGCTTAGCTGAGTATCTTGAAGTACAAGCAAGTATGCTAGAAATCAATGCTTCTAAGATTGAATACGATGATGATATGAAAGATGCAGCTGAATATCAACGTGACGTTGCAGTTAAATTCCGTCGTTATGCTGATAAATTAGACATCAATGATAAAGCAGCTACAGCTAAGATGTCTAAAGAAATCAAAGAAGAAGATTCTTCTAAAACTAAATTTAAACATGATGACATTAGTGACAGCATTCCTGATTCTGCTGGTGCTAATAGCAGTCTATTCTAGGAGGTTAATGATTAATGAATATTAAAAATAAACCTAGAGGAATTACATCTGGTTCTTTATTTTTTGAAGCAGTACAATCCGCTAGACGTGTAATCGTAGTAAAATGACTAAACGTCGTCAAGACTTCTCTAATTCTGTACGTAATGGTCTTATCTTTGAAGCTTTGAATATTTTATTCGAAGCATCTGCTAGTTATCCAATGATGTCTGAAGATAACCGTACAATCAGAAATAAAGTTATCTCCAATTTCATTGAGCAAACTGGTTCTGATAAAATCTTATCTACACTAAGCAAAACAAATGCATTCACTGCACAAATTGCTAAGTATGTAACAGAAACTCATAAAGCTATTATGGAAGATAATGAAGAGGCTTTAAAATCCAATGACCTAGATGAAGAACCTAAAGTTTCTCCAGATGATACTGAAACATTCGTTGATAAAGTAAACTCTGATGAAAACAAAGAAGAAATCCAAGACATTGGCGATTCTGTAAAAACTCATGTAGCTAATGGTATTGAACAATTCATCATTGCTAATATCGAAGATAAAGAACATATCAAAGATGTATTACAAAACGTAGAAGATAAAGTTGCAACTATCCAAGCAGCTAATGCTGAAGAGGAAGAAGAGATTAAAGAATCTACTATCCAACGTGGTAAATTACAAATTAAGAAACGTTTGGATACTCGTAAAGTAGGTTTATATGAAGCTATGGTTCGTGACCTATCTAAGAAAGCTTTAGCTAATCCAGGTTATGGTATGATTACTGAATCTGGTACATTAGATATGGATAAAATCACAGCGGCTTGTGAAGCTACATTAACTATGATGGTATTATCTGAAGCATTAGGATTCTATATTCCTAATGATATCCAAAAGCAATACGACTATCGATAAGAAACACAAAAATACCCTGTATAGGCATTGCCTATACAGGGTTTCTTTTCGCTAAAGTTAATCTTTATAGTTATATACTATAATTGTGTATGGTAGATACAGCTAGTTATGATAGCTGTATCTAAATATAACATTGATCGTATGAGAATCGAATCGGAATCGATTCCATACATCGATAAGTTTGGTGTTTTACAACACCCATCTCCACTACCAGTTAGAGGAGGTGCATCAGCTAGGCTGATGGACAAATATGGTGTAAGGTAGTTTGACTACCTTCATGGGTAGGTGTTCACTCATCTACCCATGAACCATTATTTTTTATAAAGTAAACTGAGTTATAGTTATATACTATAATTGTGTATGGTAGATACAGCTATTCCGATTAGCTGTATCTAAATATAACCATACACGGTGTGTTCTCCACCGTCAAAGGAGGTGATCCTATGACAGGAGCACAAATGAGATATTTTAATCTCAACGCAGGTTATAAAGCTAATTTTGCGCTAAAAGTAAGATTAGCTTTATCTGTGGTACACAATTATGAGAATGGCAACTCTAAAAACTATTCTCATGATGAGTATATGGATTGTCTATCCTTTATCGAAGGATTAGAACCATAATACTCTAAACAAAACAATGTGTAGAAGAGGTTTGCAGCCTCTTCTACATAATTGTTTTATTTTTTGTAAAAAATTAAAAGTCTTCTAGTTCAGACATAGCTTCTTGTACAGCGTCAACAATTTCTTCAGTAACACCTTCATCATCAGAGTCACTGTCATCTTCTGTACCAGCATCATTCATTAATTCGATTTCAGCTGCATCATTTTCATCATCAGCATAGATATCGATTTCTTGAGGTTCTAAACCTTCAACTGCATCAATATCGTCACCATCGTTATGAGTATCATCTAATTCTACATCAGAGATAGCATCAGTTACAGTGTCAATAACATTATCAACTACATGATCATCAGCACTACCAGATTTAACAATATCAATTACAGCAGTAGCATCACGGTCTAAGTCTTGTCTAATTACATCAGCCATTGTTACAAAGCTCCTTTTTAATAAAAATCATCATAATCATCATCGTAAGCGTCGTCATCATCGATTTCTTCACCATCAATAACACGATCAAGATTGTTATCATCTACATCATCTAAGTAATTAGCTGTGTAGTCATCACTTGCAGGATCTACATCAACATCACCACGATGTGTATCGTCAATTAATAGATCCAATGTAGTATCTTCACTTAGAACGTCTAGAAATAGTTCACCTTCTAGATCTTCTTGGAAGAATCGGTCTAAATCATTCATATTTTTTAACCTCCATAAGGACTATGAAATTATGAATATGTTGGACTTACCCTCTTTTAGCTATATCTGTACTAAGTAGATTACATTTATCCATTAAGATATAGATAATCACTGGTAAATAGTAGAATAGTTCATTTAGAGGTCTATCGTAATTGAACTCTTCTAGCTCTCTTAGAACTTCTTCAGTGAAACGTTTATCATTTCTACGTAAGAAATACTCTATAAGAATATTCTTATAGAATCCAGGTTCAGTTCTATCATAAGCATCTGCTTGTTGGATACGTCTTACTGTATCATCATCATAAGCACTGATAGGATAATAAGCACCAGGTCTATACAAATGTACGTAATAGTATTCTTCTAAGCATCTAGCCAGCATAGAAGTTTGGTCTGTAACTAATGTAGCATTAAGATTTGGATTACACAGTACATCAACTTTACCTTTCTCTACAGCATACTGGAATGTACGCTTATAGTCTAATGGGAAAGTCTGTGGCATATATAGTTGATGATCCATAAATAAGTATGGTAGTTCTGGAGAGTTCATACAATCAGTACGTAATATAAACTCTATCATGAAAGGATCATAGAAATTACGATCATCATACTTAAAGATATATGTTTGAGTTCTATCACTATAGAAGTAGCTTCTAAAGATAGCTCTCAAACTATTACAGATATTTTCTAATCTGGTGATATAATCATAGTCTGTGCTTCTAATAAGCATAGATAGGTTAGTACCTTGGTTACCGACAACCATTTCATACTCATCTGTAGCTAAGTTATCTAGCTCAGTAGTATCTGCATCCATAAGACTTAGCTTATAGCTAAGCTTATACATATTAGCACCATTAGGCATAGTATCTAAAGATACAGCTGTAATCTTAAATACAGCTTTATCTTTCATATGATTAATGATGAAATAGTCTTGAGGGAATGGTTTGAACGCATTAGGTACTAAATAAGCATCCCCTTCTACGGAACTACCTTCAGCACCAAAATCACCAGCATCAATATCTATGGCAATTCTATCTATACCGAATAATACTACATCATTGATCTTATTAAATCTAATGCTACTATCTTTATCAGTATAGCTATACATCATAGCTGTACCTTCATCGACAGTTGTCTTTTCGGTATTGATATTATAATACGTTACTGTAGTCGGAGCCTTATCTATGAATGTATAGAAGTTATTATCAATTCTATCGACCATACTATTTGTCATTGAGTTGACAGTATTGATATAGGTCTTATTTGCTATTTTACCCATAGTTATTCCTCCTTGTGTACGATTACCTATCTGTTAAAGACAAAAAATAAACCCAGTATGAGGTATTATCCCCATACTGGATTAGAATAATTCACATTCTTCAACGATATCACTTAATGGTACACCAAAGTCTTTCTTCTTCTTATTACTATGGAAATATACATCTCCAGTGAAATAGAATCCATGTCTTTTGATATAAGACTTAGTGACTTCTTTGGATATCGTACCAGCATCATCATTATCAAAGTAGAAATGCCATTCCATATTGAATAGACCATATCTACTAGCTAGATATTGTATAGCTGATATATAGTTAGAACCAGATGTGGCTAAATATATACCAGGCTCTTGATTACGTACATTAAAGAATATGGACAGTATATCAAATTGGCCTTCTGAGAGATGAATTTTAATAGGCCCAGTGGGTATACTAAGGCAACATGGGATTGTATAGCTTTTAACCATTTCATCGTTCCCAGACATATTGATTATAATGTATCTGGGAAGTTCATTATCATAAATATGACGCAAAACTATCCCAGATTGGTCTGCTGTAACGAATCCAATATACTCATTATTGAGTATAACGAAATCATCATCAGTCATTCTCTTATACTTACGTATCTTATAATATATAGCATCATTTGATAAGTCAAATACTATACGACTATCTATGTATCTCTGTATAGGATAGTTCAATCCTAAACGACCATTAAGATAATCAAGTTTCTTCTGTATAATCTCATTAGGTAGCTTATTACCACTTTGCATGAAATTATCATACAGCTTATTGTAATTTATACTAGAATAGTTTCTCTTCTTAGTATACGTGGAACGATCAGAGTTCTCTCTTACTTCTTGGTTATAGATATTGACTTCCTTGATTGTATTAATATCTCTTACACCAAGTTTCATTAAGATCTCTTGATCAACTATACCACGTTCATTACATTTAAAGCAGTTATACATTATAGGTTTGTCTTCTTGGACGCTAATATATAAATGCTTCTTACCAGCACTAGATGTATGTCCACAATATGGACATCTAGATACTAGTTCTTTTCTTTGGGCTGCAAACATTGAACCCTGTATGCTATCTTTCAATAGCTCTTTTAAACTATAGATGTCCATACCATGGAACCTTTCTATTTTACTTTAGCGTCTATCAACCATATAACGTATTTACTGATTGTACTATCTAAAATACGTTGTATAGATTGGAGACCTTTAATCATAGCATCCGCATCATTAGTGAATTTGGCACCAGGAAATTTCTTTTCGATACCTTCACGGATTTCTAATATACCTTCTCCAACCTTATCCAGGTCAAGTTCTCTGAATATGTCCACCAATCATCTTTTATTGGTCGATAGATTTCACCATTATATTCAAACTCAAATATACTACCTTGACTACATTCATAGTCCCAATATAACTCATTGATGATACTACCTATTTTGTCTTGTACTAATTTTAATCTTTCTGTGAATTTCATGTTTTTTTTACCTCGATTGATTCTTAACGTAGTTTATCAAATGCCTTACTAAAGCACTCAAATAAATTAATTAACACTTTTGCATTAGATTCATTTACCTTATAGTCGTATTCTTTAGCAATCCAGTCTACTACATCAAGTACATCTTGACATAGTGTAAGGAATGTAACACCTTCACCAGGGAAATCATCATTAAAGAATACGTCTAATATGCATAATGAAGATGCTCCTTCAGCGAAACTATACCGAATAAGAGCTTTCAATCTACAAAGTCTATATAAAGACTTAGTATACGATTCTACTGTTTCTTCATGCCCTTTGAAATTAGACAAAGCTAATCCATTAATTGTAGTTTTGAATTCATAAGTGTCACCATCTTTTACGATGCTTAATAAATCCTCTAATAGATCGAGCATATCTTGAGCATAATCATCAAAGGACGATTCAATTTGTGCAATCTCTGCTAATTTACTGTAACTCATTATTTACTAGCCTCCGTATATATAATGTCAAGATCTAATAATGCTTTATGTGCATCTTCTAGTTTACCAGAGATATCTACATTATATGCTGCTAGTATAAACTTTTCAGCATTAATTAAGATGTCGTTGACATCTTTAAATGTGATATCTTTTCTATCTTTAGATAGGAATCTTATTCTACCATAATCACTAAATAGATCATATAGTAAGTCATAAGCTACGCCACTTGAGTATGCATCGATATCATCATAGAATAGATTGATGTAATCAAGAAATCTAATAGAGTCTATTAGAGCATGATACACTTCAATCTCAGATGTTATCTCTACAACGTCTTCACGTATAGCATTACCAACTTTCTTTTCACAAATAAGATAGATATTATTGTCTGTAGCTCCTCTGGATGTAAATGTACAACGGATATCGTCTTCTACTGTAACTGTAAATGGATTTTCATCCATTACGTATGATAAAGTTTTTACAGCAACTTTTACTTTCTTATCAATAGCGGTCTGTTTATCAAAATAGCTATAATACATGACTATTACCAACTTTCTTTATCAATAATACTAACTAGCATTGGGTTATACAAATTATTGATAACTCGTTGAAGAGTCATTATAACTCTTTCGAATTCGTCAGATGATACATCAAACTCTACATTAGGGAATTTTTTCATAACTTGTACACGGTAATCATGCAAAGCATCAGTAATTTGAGATGCATCTACTTTACCAAGGCAATCACTCATAGTATCCGACATAGCTCCAATAAATTCTTCAAAGCTATCATAGCGTATATCATTTAGAATCATTAGCACCTTATGAATACTAAAAGTGTCAATTTGTTTTATATTGACCGTTGGTGGTGCAAATCTTTTAGTATTATCTTCTGACTCATCTTTATAATAGAAGTTATCATCAGTTCTATAATCTACCCCTGTAGGCCAGTATGCTACATCACCAACATGGAAGTCTAGTAGATTGGTAAAATCATCGTCATATACTTCATTAATATATTCATATAAGAAACAGCAGTATTCGCTGATAAGGTCTCTAGCATCATTGTAATCGTTATATCTACTACCAATTACAGAGTCTAATTGTTCTAGTTTATCAGTTACTGATCTTGATTTCCTTCTATCCACAAATACATTAGATAAAGCGGTTAGTTGTTGCCTAGTTTTTGCTTTTAGAATAGCGATAGATGCTGTATCATCAGTATCTTTATATGCTTCATCATATTTTACAAAGAAGCTTACTGCTTCATCTGCTAATCTGAAGCATTCTTTGCTATTAAACTTTCCACCAGGGATATTATCTATAGCCACTTTTAAACTTTTATATCTAGGGTTAGCTGGTGTATTCCAAATAACAAACCGTTCTATATGATAAGTTAACCAATACACTTTATCAATGAACTCTAATACATTACCTTTGATCAATACTTTCTTTTCACCAATGTATTGTATAGGTTCATTGTTTTCATCAGTGCCAGAGGCGCTACTATGGCCTCCAACACCTTTTAAGATTTCGCTTTTAACGAATTCTCTAAACCCACGACATCTTCTAACAACGTCGCTAATATAGTCATCACTTTCAAATAGTTTTCCATACATAATAGGATTCTCCTTTACGATAAAACAATTAGCATTCTGAAATCTATCCAATCATCAATACATAACGTAAGAACTCATCATTGATTACATCAGAGTTAGACATGATAGGTGCACCAGTATTCTCTTGATTATGATAATCAATACATGTGAACTTAGATGATAGGATAGTAGCTAAAAGAGCCATAATATAGTTCTCGGTTTTCTCGCTCTTATATCTGTCAATAAGCTTTCTATACTCAGGAGAAGATTGAATCTTAGTAGATTCTTTCTTATTAACTGAGTTACGATTTACACGTTTAACTACTTTACCAGATAGAATAGCTGCCATAGTATATAGGCCCTTTTCGCATAATATTTTTCTACTAGCTATAATAAGTTTGATATAGCCAGTTAGAGTCAATGACTTTAATGCAGATGGATCTCCAAAGTATCTTAAGAATAGATAGCTAACTAATTCCCGTTGTAGCTCATTTACTGGAGATACTGCATCTTTAGATAACTCTTTTTGATAATAAGCAATTTCTTCAGGGTCAAATGGTCCAAACTCATTATCAATAGTTTCCATAACCCGTTCATAGTTAACTTGGTTATGTAATAGTAATGACTCATTTCTTTTACTCATATGAGCTTCAAAGATATCTAAGTCACTACTGCTTTCATCATCACGTTTATCATGATTAAATCTATTGAAGACATAATCATACTTACCATCTACTATCTTAAAGCTCAATGTCTGTTCGATACTAGTATGGTTAAAGTGAACTACATTTCTGATGTATGTGTATTTTGGGAATAGCTGAATGATTACGTTGTTTAAGATATTGGCTGCTTGTTCATGTACACCAACAGCTGCAATCTCCAACTTAACCCATAACTTAGTATTCCGTTTATAGTTAACCATTACACCATTCATTACTGTTTGGTATAACTTGTTAACCAAATCCATTTCTGGATGCATTTCACGAAGAAGAATATTGTAGAAGTAGATTAAGAACTCATCAATATTTGCTACTTGTCTATGAAATGCAAAGTGTGTTAATAATGGAATAAGTATAACTTGGAATAGACTTACTTCCATCATAGCATGGACGTGTTGGTTATTGTAGTTCAATACAATATTACGTCCTTCACCATCGAATGAACGAAGCTCTAATACACAGTTAGCATCATTCATTTCTTTAACTTTCTTACCAATATTAGAATCTAGGATTAATCGTCTGATATCCCATTCTAGATTGGCTTTGTTATATTGCGGATATGCATCCATAGTTGCTTTGATGTATGCATATGCTGCTAATAACTCATGCTCGGGATCATAGAACTTTTCAAAGTAATTGATATACTTACAAAAGTGCTCCTGCATGTCAAAATTAGCCTTAGGTATGCTATAGCCTCGTTTAGATTTTAGGTTAAAGATATCCAGATGCACGTTTAATTCTGGATCTTGTCCTAACTTCTCAGCTATAGGCATATATAAAGCGGAAGGTATTTTCTTTACAATTTCATCTTCTGGTAGTGGATCCCATCTATCCACCAAAGGAATATTATTACTGCCTTTTACAAATAAGTGCGGTTTTATCACCTCCATAGTTAACTTATTTGGGTCTAGTACTTTACTTTCGACCTCAAATGGTAGTTTGGTAAACATCGACATTCTGTAATCTTTTAGTTTCTCAGATGCTTGCATTTAATATTAACCTCCCTAATACGTGCACAGATATAATATATCATTATATCTTACTTTCGTTTGACAGATTTTGTTGATTTTGTGCTACGTATTGACTTACTTGCTTTACTAATTCCAACTCTCTTTGTATTACCTATGGTCTTAGACGAACCACGATCTCCACGAGCAGTAGATTTCCCTGTTGTTTTAGAAGTGGTACGCTTAGTCTTAGTACCATATTTCTTTTGCTGTTTTACACGTTCAGCAATCTTAGTTTCAGCATCAGTAATCTCTTTGAGATTTACTGTACCATCTTTATATTTACCCTTATCAGTAAGCTTATACTTATTGATAGTCAAATACCCAAAGTATAATATCTTAGCATAGTTAATTACTAGATTAGGGTTAGTTGTTTTAGGTTTATCACTAATAGCTTCTGAACTATACTTTTTCTCTAGTTCAGGAATAGTTAAACCATTCTTATGATATGCATAAGAGAATGTGTATGTAAAAGCTGGGTCATTACTAAAGAATTGTACTTTGTAATCTTCTAGCTTAGTATCATGCTCATCACCAGCTTTAACTGGAGAGAATTTATATATAACGTCATAAAAGAATCTAGGGATATTCTCTGATGGTATCTTCATGATACACCAGAAATTACCTTGTTTATCTTTTATGGCAGAGTATTCAATCTTATTATTGTAGTCTACTAATACCTTAAAGAACTTCAATGAGTACATAGATGTCAATGCTGTTCTATTACCAGCAAATGATGCACCTGTACCTGATGGGTTCTTAATATATTGACGTAGAGTCATTATCTTTTTAGCCATAATAATTCTCCATCATAAACTACCGTAGGTTAGAGTCAGTGACCCTAACCTTGATAGCTGTTCGTTTATTTATTTTTCTTCAGATTTCTTCTTTTCAATTTCACGTATAGCGTCATACATATTATTCGAAGCCTCTGGAGTTAAGAACTGATTACATGTGATAAGAATAGTCATCAATTTGGAAATGATAGTCAATACTGCAATGTCAGAACGGATAGAAGTAACTACGTCTTCAGAACGTTCACCTGTAGTAATATCAATAGGCATTCTAGGTAATAGTTTATCTTCACCACCTAGAGCTGCAACCATCATTTGATGTACAATACCTTGATATTCATATTCACTATAACTTTCATGAATTTCAGAACGTTTAGTACCATATAGCAATGCTACAAGATCCAAGTAAGAGTTATAGATAATAGAAGAGATAGCTGCTTCCAATGTAGGTGTCTCATCAAAAGCATTACCATATTTCTTATATACATCTTCAGCTGCAAATAAACCTTCAAGGTTAGATGCATAACCAAAGCCATGGATAGCTGCAGACATACAGTTTAATACAGCATCTTCAGCTGCATCAAAACGATTATCACGTTCTTCTTGAGTAGACCCACCAATATATAAGTCTAATGTATTAGCTTTAAGAGAGTTAAGTCTACGTTTAAGTGTACCAAGAGTATTTACATCTTGACCATCACGTTTAGCTTCAGCAACTTCACGTTCAGCATGATCAATCATACCTTGATATAAGTCGCTATATTCAGTAGTACCTTGTTTGTACATTTCACAAGGATTGATAATCTTAGTTTTACTGAAATCAGAGATTACAGCATCAGCACAACCAAAGAAATCATGTACTGTTTCATTAGTTGGTGCAAGACCTTGTTTTTGTTCTTCTTCTTGAATAGACAAGTCTACATACTTCTTGATTGTTGTAGCATTACATAGACGAGCTAAGTCAAGAATCATATTCTTATCTGTAATATTAGGTACAAATAAGAATGGGATTTGAATACCAGCAGAACGATATTTATAGATAGCTTCAGTTACAGCATCCATAGTAGTATCAATATCACGAGTAGTTCTAGGACATAGAATCACTGTTGGAATCATACCCTTAATATCATTAGCTTTGATTGGGTCCATGATATTACGCATGATAATATTTTGTACATAGCCAATCATCTCTGGTGTATCTACAGGGTCTTCAAAGAAGTAGATTTGTGGATGGTTTAGTTCAGCAAATCCTTCTTTGTTGTTTACATAGACTTTATCACCATAACCAGTGTTAATAGTCATACCGTCATATGTGCGAGTATAGTCTTCATCGATAGAAGAGTGTTTAACTGTGATAAATACTTCATTACCCATCTCTTTATAGATATTAGCGATGATAAGAGACAAGTCTTCATCACCATTAGTAGAGATTTTAGCAATACGATACATATCATCAGGAGTAGCTTCTTTAGCTCGAGATACAATAAGTTCATTAATCTCTTTTACGATAGCTTTGAATGTACGTTCAATCATAACTGGTGGTACATTATTAAGCTCATCATCATAAATCTTGATATTTCCCGCTCCATTTGTTGCCATGAAGTTAGGTTCTTCTTTGGTAACAAAACGTTTGTAAATGTTGTATGCAAGAAGTGTTGCAGAGGTGGTGCCATCACCTACTTCTTTGACAACGTTATTAGTCAAATCAACCATAATGTCTGCTAGACTACTTTCGATTTGACCTAAGAATTTAATATTCTTAAGAATAGTATTACCATCTTTAGTGAACTTAGGTGTAGCGTCAGTTTGCATAATCTGAGTAGCACTACCATAAGGACCAAAAGAAGTTAATATAGAATCACGGATAATCTTTAACGTTTTAAGATTAGTTTCGTGTAGACTATCTTTAGATACGATATTAGAAAGAATTTGCATCTTTCTTCCTCCTTAATTTATACAGGTTTAACCACTGAAGAATATATGTCTACTGTAAATATTGCATTATCATCACTATACTCTTCCATAAATTCTAAGTCAGGACTTTCTTCTTCACCTATAGTGGTTAGATTGAATCCATAATTAGCTAAAAATATAGTCTTTCCTTCAACTTTAGGGGTTATAAGTCCAACTGTATCTTTATCTTTTATATACAAAGCATCATAATCATTACGAGCTATCTCTTTTGAATCAAATACTCTAATCAATGGAGATAGTTCTCTTACAATAGCTTCTTCTTTCTTATTATTAACTATAACCCCGATATCAGCTACAGCACCATCAGACTTAATCAATACAGAAAAGAACTTATAGAACTCTGTAAAGTATATATTACGTCTGAGATACAATTCCATAGAGAACTCTTCTTTAAGTTCTTCATATAAAGAATCAGCAGAATCTCTATATTCTGGTTTAAGTAGTATATAGATAGGATTCTTCTCTGTTCTAGTAAGGAGAAGCAATCTAAGACTTATAGGGTCCTCTTCTAATACTGTATCAAAGTATTTAGACTTACCATAATATCTTTGTATTAGAGTTGCTAATGTGTAATCCAAATCAAACAGCATCTCAAATTCAAAGATTGCTTTTATTTCAGACATAATAATACCTCATAGGATAATAGGGAATAGTCTTAGACCATTCCCTATATCTTTTCTATCTATTATAAGTCATCTAAAGAACCGTTAGAGAACCCACCAGAATTATTCATAGTATTAGAACCAGAAGAACTATTACCATCACCAGATAAATCATTCAATAATTTACCAACTGGAGAGTAGTCATATACTGCACGAGCAGATGCATAAGCACTACCATAAGCCATACCATTATAGAAGTCTTCCAAGATAGTAATTAAGTTTTCTAATTCAATGTATTTGTAATCATCTGTATTGTGTTCACCATCCATATCATCACGATTGAAGTTGTGTACACCGAAATAGTAATCAGCATTGATTTCATAGAAGATTTCCATTTCAATTTTAGATGCATCATCAGAGAACTTACGAATTGTAATGCATGGGAAGTCTGCTTTAGCTACTTCGAATTCTTCACCAGTGGATACAGTTACAAGTGTTTTACCTGTAGTTACACCAGCAGATTTAATAGCACCATTAGCATCAATGAACTTACGAATTTCATTAGCTAAGATACGTGCTTTAACTGGTGTCAAGAATGCATCAGCACGGTTGTCACGGTCCATTGTATAGTACTCACCATTGTTACCATTAGACTTAACTAAATGAGCAATAGTAAGTTTAAGCATATTATTCCAATAAGAAATATCAATACCAGTAGGTGCTTTATCCTTGTTACCATCTGGCATACGGAAACGATAACCACAGTATACGTTTACAGAACGATTGTTGCTACCATTACCAGCTTTACGTGTGTTAAATAATGATTGTCCTAGAGCCATTTTAAGTTTCCTCCTATAGAAAATCTAACTTAATTTTGATTACGAATGTGTTATACTAGTTATAATTTCCTACTTAGATAAAAATAGGCTACCATAGAGCATTGCTCTATGGTAGAACCTGTTTTGTTATTAGTCATCTTCGCCGTAGTTTACATAAATACGTCGATAGTTACGTTTATATACTTTCTTAGCTACAACGTCATTACGCAATTTGTTATATCGTTCATATAAATCAGCGAATGCTTTACGTTCTCTGTCAGAGATTTGAGGATTATCGTCATTAAGAATACCATCGATAACGCTCATACGACTATTAATTCTATGCAAGAGTAATAGAGCATCGTCCTCGTCATTAACGTTTTGAAGAGTGACAGCATAATCATAATAGTCTTCCTCAATGTCTTTAATAGAAGACATTGTGAATTTCTTGGTCATACTTTGGTATTTCATTTTAACGTCGTCAAATACAGATTCTAAGATAGAAGAATCATCAATTCTAGATAACGCAGTAATCATATGATTCATTTCACGTTTAACTAAACGTACTGGAGTGTAAGAAGCAGCTTTACGTAGTAAACGTATAGTACGGATACGTTGACCTTTGATATCATTGTAGATCCGGATTGTCCATGCAATAATCGCAGAAGGAGAACCACCTTCGGAGAACATGTTTAAGTAGCCAAACTTTTTGAGTTTACTAATAGCACTATTAAGTTCGTTAATGAACCCACAAGACATAATAAAGTCATCAATAGCAACGTTGCTAGTCAAGTCCGCCGTGAAGATTGAGGTTAATTTATGTAACAAGTCTTTCAATCCAAATGTAAGAATAGCTACGTAGTTTACATTGTCTGTAGTACGTAGTACATCATTTGTGGTATCAAGATATAAATCAATCTCTTTTACAGCACGGTCTATTGGACCAGATGAGTTAATCATTGAACCTATATCATGTAGAATAATAGCGAGGATCTCTCTATTAGTCAAACCTAGCAATGGATTAAATAGTTTAGAGTCCAATTCAACATAGTACTTCTCAATAGTAGTAGTATAATCAGATATAAGTAAAGGATAAACATCCTTTTCTTTTAAGACTGGTTGTACATACACACCAAAGAAGTCTAAGTCTGTGTTATTAGTGTATAAGACACCCTCACATTTGACGTCTCTGAAGAACATGTTTAATTCATATGCAAAGTTTCGAAGGACATCAGGATCAGCATCTTGTTTTAACGAATCAATTATAGTTAAGAGATCATTAAAATCATAATTTGTTTTTGCTTTATCCATTCTTATCCCCTTGTGAAAACAAAGAGTGAGCCTATAGACTCTCAGTCTATAGGCCTGCTCTTTTACAATAAACCACGAATGCTATACTAATTCACCATCAGCATAGTATTACTGAATGTGGTAATTATTTTTCAGTTTCACGAACTACACGATCCAATTCGAATGGTTCAACTTTAGAAGTTACACCTGCTGCACGCATAGCATCCAATTCTGCTTTAGCTGCTTGAGCTGCTGGAGTCAATTCAGCTTCTACAGAGTATGTATGAGGGTTGGAAGCTAAGTCGTATTTTACAGGGTAAGGGTAACCAGTTGGGGATACAACTTTAGTACCGTCATGACGGATGGAATCATAGAAACCATGATCATTCATGTCGTAACGTTCGTTGTAATCTTTAGTTACAGGTTTAGTATTTTGAACTGTATCACGAAGACCGGAAGCGTTCAAGATACGAAGACGACCTTGTACTGGTTGATAGGAGAAGAAGTGGAAACGTTCAAACGCATGTACAGCTGGGAGAGCGTAGTTTTGTTTGTTACGGATTTCGTTGGATAAGTACAATTGATAATCGTAAATAGTGTAGATAACACGGTCAGTGTTACGAGGGTTCAATACGATGATCAAGTTGGAATCGTTACGAAGTTTGTCGGAAGAAACGAAGTTGTAAACACGTTTGTCGGAAGTTACAACTGTACGTTTGTAATCCAATTCTACAGGACCAATGCTGGATGGGGATTGGTAAGTGTATTCTACTGGAGTAATACGACGAATCAATGCAGGAGCACCGATAACGGAAACAGTTACGTTAGGATCGTTCAATACTTGGAGCAATGTAGTTACATACATATCTAATTGGTCCATGAACATTGTACGTCTCCAGTTTACTGGATCCATGTTATAAGTGTCTGGTGGGCAGAAGTCGAATGTAGCTGCAAGTTTGTTAGCTGCAGGCATAGTTTTGAAGGACAAGTCCAATTCTTTACGGATTTTGTCATCTTTGTAGTTACCCAATACGTCTTTGATCAAGCCAAGAGTTTTGGACAATTGGTCAACGTTGTATAATGCTTGAACGTCTTTTACTTCTTCAGGAGAAATAGGAACGTTGATAGGGTTAGCATTAGGGATTTCTACGATTTGAGTTACAGCATCCCAACGTACGGATGGAGTATCGATCATAGCGTTGGAAGTGTCACGTTTGGAATCGATGATTACACCTTTGATGTCAGCAGAACCAACACAGGAAATCATGAATTGATTGTTTTTAGTGTAACCAGTGATGTAACCTTCAACTACGTCTGTAGTACCAGGTTTTACGAAGTTGAATTTAGTAGTGATTTGACGGTCTAATTCACCATAGCCAGGTTCGAAACGACGAGGGCTAATAGCGATTACCAAGTCACCAGTATTAGTTGCAGTTTTAACGCCTACAGTTTTGTAAGTTTCACCAGCAGCATTTACAGCTTTGGAGTCAACTACGATAGCATCGCCATCATGAGCGTTAGTACCGTCGATTACGATACCAGTGATAGCTGTAGTAATGGAGTATGCATCATAAGCTTTGTTGAAACCATCTTTAGCACCATAAAGAGCCAAGTTCAAGGATTCACGCATAGCTTTTTCGTCAGCACCACCAGGGATGATAGGTTTAGTTGGGTTAACTTCTACGAATACACGACGTGTAGGAGCAGAAGATTCCATCAATTCGAAAATACGATTTTGTTCTGTGAACATATCGATTTCAGTACCATCAACACCGATCATTTTGCGCACTTCCATGCTCAAAGTGAACTTAGGAGTTTTAGCTACAGCTTTAGGAATAACGCCTTTATCGAAAACGTTATTCATCATCATATTTTTGTGTAAAGGTAACACAAGACCCATTACAGGGTTGTAAGAACCGATGGAAGCATATTCCAAGATACCTTGACGGTCATTTTCGAAAAGTTGTTCCATCATCATTTCGTGGTCACGAAGACCTGCTGGATTGTCAGCAAATTCGTCTGCATCAGCAGATTCATTTACGAAGAAGTTTTTAAGGGCACGAGCAGCGTCCTTATTACGCATTAAACGAGCAGACTCAGTAAAGAAGTCTGTTTGTGTTTCGCTTGCGATATTTTCCGCCATTTCTACAATGGCATTAGCGAATTCGTATTCAGCACCTTTATGGAAAGAACGGCTGGATACAACATCGCTAGATTGATTACCTACAACTGGCATATTTGTAGTCTCCTTTCAGGATAGTTTAATTTAAACATTAATGCTCAAATTAGCGCATTTTAATATATTGTTATATTAGCTAAACAGGGCAGACTGGTCACTCAGTTTTTTCTGTATCGTCTTCTTTAACTGTAGTGGCAAGTAGTTTGACAAGTCTATCTAATATAAGCAGCGAGTAAAATAGTTCAGACTTATTCTCAATATAAGACTTAGTCGCAAACGTATTAATGATATAGTGTTCAACTGTATCACGTAATTGTTGCGTAAGTTTAGTCACCCTTAGTACTATATTGATATTGTCTGGAGTCTTAGCAATGTAATCGATCTTAGTAATAAATCGATTGATTTGGTCATACAAATCCATCCATCTAGTCTTAAGTTCTTTTATTGCTATATTTTTCTGTTCTGGTTTTAGATTGTTGAAAAGATTATCTTCAATGGCTTTGATATCAGTATCTAGTTTAGGGTCTCCACCGGTACTACCATCATCAGTACCAGCATCACCTGTACCATCTCCAGAGTCATCAGTGTCTCCACCGTCATCTCCTCCAGCATCAGGTACATCTTCACCATCTTCGGATGGAATGTCATCTCCATCTTCACCAGAATCTGGTTCGATATCATCACCGTCACCTGTGTCATCAGCTGTATCATCAGTACCAGCATCTGGGGCATCGTCTCCATCTTCAGTTGGTACGTCTTCACCATCTTCTGACGTATCAGGTTCTATATCATCACCAGTATCGTCTCCACCATCAGCAGCTCTGTCTGCAGTATCCCCACCGTCATCATCAGCTGGAATATCATCACCTTCGTCAGGTTCTACTCCATCATCTTCTTGTGCATCATCTGCAGTATCCCCACCATCTGTACCGTCATCACCGGTATCAGTATCATCGTCATCAGTAGGAACTTCATCATCACCATCATCTGGTTCAACATCATCATCGGTGTCGTCATCAACGGTATCATCTGCTGGTGGTTCTTCTTGAGTATCATCATCTTCTGGAACTTCATCTCCATCTTCAGGAACATCTGGTTCCATTGTATCATCATCTTCAGCAGGGGTATCTTTTTTCTTCTTATTATCCTCTGCTTCAAGGATAA
>QWCF01000284.1_pt1 | contig 21825 bp, 15 predicted proteins | sample 1972521 | NCBI WGS metagenome assembly QWCF01 (sample SAMN09866715, study PRJNA288562) | Human oral metagenome isolate term4_saliva, whole genome shotgun sequencing...
TCTTCTGCTGAGCATGCGCATCACCTGGGACATCAGCATCATCGCCGGCAGGAATCCTCGAACTTGTAACATCCTGCAGCGTATTGGCGTGCTCTAAACGCCTGTAAAGGGCATCATATAGAAAATATACGTGCTTGCTCTCATGTCTATAAGCCCTAGTCAGCATGATGTAGGTCTGAGGAAAATAGTGAGCTGGAGAATATCATGAAAAGATTTATGCGTGTAAGAGTTGCGGGTTATCAAACGGTACAGTATAGTATTTACCTGTGAGCGCGTCGGAATGAATGAAGGTTCCGGCTCGTTATTTTGTGAAAACAGAATATTGCGGTTGTAGCTCAGTTGGTAGAGCACCACCTTGCCAAGGTGGATGTCGCGAGTTCAAGTCTCGTCAACCGCTCTGTGAAAGCCCTGAAGTAATCTTCAGGGCTTTTTGTGTGCATGTCGTAAGGAACCGTAAATGTTGGTTTATCTTCCGTGAAAATTCGGGGATTCTGCCGTGTTCCAAGATTTTGATGACGATAAGTCTCTAAGAAAATAAACGTCATAGATGATATTTCTATTGCTTTTTGGGAGGAAAGGCGTGAATATAGGGGGTACACATTCTTAGGTACTCCTACCCTAAGTTTTAACTATAGGGTAACTAATTTTTGTTACTCGTCATCCTCTCAAGGAGTTCATATGGTTCTTTTATCAGCTACAGCTCAGCATAGGTCTTTCAAGGTTGCTACCGTTGGGGTACTATCAATGTCGCTCATGGGGGCACCTTTTGCAGTGCCCGCGTCCTTTGCGGTAGAGTCTCCTGCCCCGCAGCAGATTACTGCTGCTCAGGCTCAACAGGTTCAGGGAATTCCAGGGCAGTATCAGATTCGCCATTCAAAGAACGGCAAAATCTACATTGCTGGCTCTAACCGCGATATGTCCGTATCGACTATTGCGCGTCTGGATGAGAAAACTCTCCAGATAGAAGCAATAGCCACCTTACCTATCACCCGAGCCGGTACCGGATATAACGCTGGGTATAAGAATTTGGGTGCTTTTGGTATTGATGTTGACGATGAGAACGGCACCATTTGGGTTACGAATACTCGTGATAACGCTGTGTCTGTGTACGACCAAAATAATCTCAATCTCTTGTGGACCAACTACGGAGCTCAAGAAGGAGATGAAAACTGGATCGAGCATCCGCGCGAGGTAAAGGTGGATGCTGCCTCCGGTAAAGCATTTGTGACGGGTCGTTACTTCGTATCTGCCATTGATCTGAAGACCCATAAGGTTGAGAAGATCAAGGTGGGTGGAGATGAAGAAGGTAAGCGCTATATCAGCATGAATACCACCATTCATGATGGTAAACTCTACGTTCCCGAGCGTACCACCGGCAAAATCTATGTGATTGACACGAGCACTTTTAAGGTTTTGCAGGAAATCCAGACCCACGCTGATGTCGAAGGCGTTGATGTTCTTCCTTCCGATATTGCCATTGATGTTTCTGAGCAGGAGATCTATGTTTCTGCACAGGGCAGTTATGACCGTCAGAGCGGCGAGTCTAAGGGTAATTCCGGGGTGACTGTGTATGACCTCAAGACTGGAGAATATAAGAAGTCTATTCCTTTCGGTAAGCAGGCACTTTCGCTTGTCAATGATGAAGATCGTGACCTCGTATACGTTACGGATTTTGCTACCGGTAAGGTTGGCGTGATTGATGGTCGCGCTGATCGTCTTATTGGAGAAGTGCAGTCAGCCTCCAAAGGGGCCAACGATATTACCTTGGGTGCTGATGGTGAGGTCTATATCGCTAATAAGGATGGTTTTGCCCCCGATACGACCATTCCCTTCGGTATGGATTACGCCCAGGGAACGCTAACTTCCAAAGAAGAAACTGCTGATTCTATTACCAAGATGAAGGTTACCCCGGAGAATATGACAGCGGAAAATCCAGAGGTAGAGGTCAAGCAGATCACCCCGCAGCAGGAAACCTTTGCGGGTTACCCTGCCCCTCTGACGGGCGGCGATAACAGGACCCTGACCAACGTGTCGTATAACGATATTGCTGGCAACCTCTTTGAGAACGACATCATCAAGCTGGGGGAGAAGAGCATCACAACCGGTTACCCTGATGGTGGGTTCCATCCCTTGGAGAGCATCGAACGTGGAGCAATGGCAGCGTACCTATATCGCCTGGCGGGTTCTCCTGAATTTGAGGCACCCGCGGAATCTCCTTTCAGTGATGTTCCTACAACCCACCCCTTCTATAAGGAAATTGCGTGGCTGAAGGCAACCGGTATTACGACAGGTTGGGAAGACGGTACCTTCCGTCCTGAAGAGTCAATAAACCGCGAGGCTATGGCGGCCTTCTTCTATCGTGCCGCAGGATCCCCGGAGGTTCGGCAGAAAGCAACCTTTACGGATGTTTCGGGAAACCCCTTTGCCAAGGAAATTTCGTGGTTCCAGTTCTCGAAGCTCTCCACCGGTTGGCCTGATAGTACGTTCCGTCCGCATGACTCGGTCAAGCGCGATGCTATGGCAGCCTATATGATGCGTTACATGGGTAATTTTGATTCCGTGAAGGTTTCAGCGCCCGAACCCGCAAAATAGCGCATAGCAGGTGAGATGACTATCGTTGCTTAGTCGGTAAGTTTATATTGCCGCTTGAATAACATGTATGCGTCAGGTGAAGGCATCTCTTGGATGCCTTCACCCGACTGGCGTGCATTCGGAGGTTCTGGAGGCGGGGTATAAATTTTGGGCAGACTTTTGTGATGACCATCTCAAGGTGCGAAGTTGCATGATGCAACAAAGCACCGGTATAGTTATTATTCGTTGCGGCGAAAATCGTTGAGGTTTTACCGGAACAACATAATGAAATAGTGGGGTATGGTGTAATTGGCAACACAACGGTTTCTGGTACCGTCATTCTAGGTTCGAGTCCTGGTACCCCAGCGAGCATCACTCGATGCTATGGCCCCATCGTATAGCGGCCTAGTACTCCGCCCTCTCACGGCGGCAACACCGGTTCAAATCCGGTTGGGGTCACACTAGGAATAATCCTCAGATCACGGAGATCTGGGGATTTTTTGTTGCTTTTAACGGGACGCCAAATGCCCTTCTGATGCCTCAAATAAGGGCAACAACCCATATTTGACGCGCTATCTTCCCACTCGGTATAGTGTTTATCTGTAGGCGTGATTGGCGCAGTGGTAGCGCGCTTCGTTCACACCGAAGAGGTCACTGGTTCGAACCCAGTATCACGCACGAGCCACCCCCGTTTGTACATCCACAACGGGGGTTTTTGTATACAGCCCCAATCTCTATCCGCAGATCAAGAAGGTACTCGGTGACAGCACCAGAACTAGCAAATCCAACCGATTACGGTCGCATGTACTCTCGTAAACGCGGCGGAGAGCTGCTAGTTCCTTCCATCACGACCGTTATCGGTCAGCACGCTACCGATATGAGCGGATGGCACGGTTATATGGCTGCAAAAGCTGCTCTCGAAGACCAGAGAGCTTATCGTGCTGCCGGATCCTCGGGGCTCAAGTACGCTATTATTCGTGACGCGGCGGCCGCATCCGAACGGTACCGAGATGCTGCAGCCGAGCGCGGTGACAGGGTACATAATTACGCCGAGAATATTGCGTTACGCGCCATGGGAGCGGAACACAATGTCGAAGAATGTCGAGAACAGCTTATCCTCAACGGCGAACAAGCCTATGCGGATAGGTTCGATGAATGGTGGGACGCTTTTCGCCCTCAACCACTCGCCGCAGAAATTACTATCTGGAATAAGTCCGTAGGTTACGCCGGAACGCTGGACCTTGTCGCCCAGATCGCCGGACGAACCTGCATTATTGACTATAAAACTAAAGGCACCGACCGGCGAGGGCGTGTTAAACCCCTTGACGACAAGGTGGTTATGCAGCTGGTTGCTGGGCTCAAAGCCGAAGAATCGCTGGTAGACCCTGTCGCGGGAACCTGGGAACCCTGGAAATACGGTGATGCCCCCATCCTGATGGGTGTGGCGCTGGGCGAAACGCAGGTGGTGCCCCATCAGGCAAATCCAAAGATTCTTGAACAGAACTGGTATAAATTCTGTGCACTGCGGAGGGTCTGGGAATATAACCGTACAGTTCACGAATTCCCGGACGACGCGCTCATGCCGGTAGTTCCGCCTCCCGTGGCAGGTCAACCACCTTCGGGAGATCACACACAGGTAGCCTAGTAAACCCGGTAGAAGAAAAACAAAATAATCACGAGTGTTCTATTTGGACGAATACCTCAGCCGGTACAATAGAATGCTGGTATTTGACAGCCCTTCACCCTAATCGGAGCATATCTGCGTACCATAACAAGCGCGTCAGGGAGACATATGACAATTCTGAGTATCCGCACCGTAGGCGACCCCGTTCTTCGCAGCGAATGTGAACCTATCACCGTTTTTGATCGGGAGCTTGCCAAACTGATCGACGATATGCTTGACACCATGTATGACGTTGAAGGAGTCGGGCTGGCTGGGCCTCAGATTGGTATCTCCAAACAAATTTTTACCTTTGGTGGCATTGACGACCGCGAAGGATATATTATCAACCCCGTACTTGAGACCGGAACGGAGCCTCAAGAGGGAGGGGAAGGATGCCTGTCGGTACCCGGCATGAAATCGGATACTCCGCGCATGAGCTGGGCACGAGTGAGAGGCGTAGACAAGACGGGAAAGCCCCTAGTGCTTGAAGGGGAAGGACTATTCGCGCGTATGCTCCAACACGAAACCGATCATCTTCACGGCAAACTCTTTATCGACCGCCTTATTGGCGAAGATCGTAAACGGGTTATGCGCGCCATCCGAGCCGTAGACTACAACCAGGTGACCGCGCAGACCTCTGCCGAACGAGCAATGCGGGTTGGAGGAAGCTTCGGTGCTTCCCTAGGCAGCTTCAGCGCATAGATATACCGTACTCCACCAGGTTTAAGGAGGCACCAATGACCCTCAAAATTCTTTACGCGGGAACCCCCGAGATCGCCGTGTATCCTCTCGATACGCTTGTCCAGTCCCCCCGGGTTCAGGTTGTTGGAGTGCTCACGCGCGAGGATGCGCCGGTAGGTCGAAAGCGCATCTTGACCCCCTCGCCCGTAGCACAACGCGCTGAAGAGCTCGGGCTGCCTATCGTTAAAGCGAACCGGTGGTTGCCGGAGACCCAACAGCAGATAGCCCCTCTGGGAGCCGAAGCTGCTGCCGTGGTCGCATATGGTGCAATTCTGCCCCAGCAAGCACTAGACATGCTTCCCTACGGCTGGGTTAATCTGCACTTTTCGAAGCTGCCTGCGTGGCGAGGGGCCGCACCCGTACAGCGTGCTCTTATGGCGGGAGAAAACGAGATTTTCTCAAATACCTTCCGTCTAGAAGCCGGGTTGGATACTGGCGCGGTTTTCGAAGAAGAATCCACGCTGGTGACGGAAGATGATACTGCCGGGAGCATTCTCACACGTTTGGCGCAAAGCGGGGGAGAGCTGTTGGCGAATACCTTTGTACGGCTTGAGGCAGGCGAGCACGGAACCGCGCAGCGCGAGGACGATTCCGTCAGTTACGCGGCAAAGGTGACCAACGCCGATGCGCGCATAGACTTCACCCAAAGCGCCCACAAAATTCTTGCTCAAGTTCGCGCAGTAACCCCGGAACCCGGCGCCTGGTGTGAATTTTCGCGGAACCGACTCAAGATCGGCGGTGTGCGTCTGAGCGATCAGGCCGGTACTCTGGCTCCTGGACGGCTTGAACTTCGTGGTAAAAAACTCTATGTGGGTACGGCGGATGGCGCTTTAGAACTGGTACGTGTACAACCTGCCGGTAAAAAAATGATGGACGCACTCGCCTGGGCACGCGGTCTCGGTAGCGGCCTCGCCGAAGGAAAGGTAATGCTCTCATGACAGAGCGACGTTATAACGACAAAAATGGCTCACGGAATCCGCGAAATCGCGGTGTATCATCAAAACGATTTGATGGTAAGACCAGCGAACAACGCCGAAACGAACGCGCCCAGCGCTCCCATGATGGCATGAAACGCGGCGGAGGCGGTGTTTCCAAGCGCAATAAGAGCGGACATGAGCGCAACCGTAAGAAGCTTTCATCCCGTGATTTCTCTGCAACCGCGCCCTCGCAGCGCTCACGCTCGGCAGATCCCGCGCGCCTCGTCGCATTTGAGGTTCTCAATGCGGTAGCGCAAAACGACTCCTACGCAAATCTCGTGTTGCCCGGCATGATTCGTGCCCATCATCTTGACCATCGGGATGCGGGCTTTGCCACTGAACTCACCTACGGGACCCTGCGTAGCCAAGGCACCTACGACGCCATTTTGGCGCATTGCGCGGATCGTCCGTTGGAGAAAATCGGTACAACCACGTTGGTTGTACTGCGTATGGGCGTTCACCAGCTCTTAAGCATGCGCGTGCCCGCCCATGCAGCCCTTAACCAAAGCGTCGCATTAGCCCGCGCACAGATCGGTGGCGGTCCCGCGAACTTTGTAAATGCGGTGCTGCGTCGCGTCAGCGAGCGTAGCCGTGATGACTGGTACGCTCGTCTGGAAGCTGATGCTAAGGACGACACCGAAAAACTTGCGCTCGCAAAATCGCATCCAACCTGGATTGTGCGTTCCATGCGTCAAGCGCTTGCGGCTCATGGCAGGTCTCCGGCCGAAATTCAGGAACTTCTTGACGCCGATAACCAGGCACCTGTGGTAAACCTTATAGCGCTTCCCGGAATAGGCGACCTGCAGGAAGCCTTCGAGAAAGGCGCGGTAGAGGGTGAACTGGTGGAGGACTCCGCTTTATATTCTGCTGGCGATTTGGGCAGGTTGGAAAGTGTTCGCGAGGGTACCGTGCGTGCACAGGATGTAGGTTCGCAGCTGGTTACTCGCGCGCTTGCTGCAGCTCCTCTTGAAGGGCAAGACTCTGCGTGGCTTGACCTGTGCGCCGGTCCGGGCGGTAAGGCTGCACTGTTGGCGGCTTTGGGCGCGCAGCGTGGTGCTCGGGTGGTGGCAAATGAGTCGGCAGCGCATCGTGCAAAACTGGTTTTACAATCTTTACGGCCGCTTTCTCACAACGAGTATGTTGTTCTCACCGGGGACGGGCGTGAGATCTCCCAAACGCTTGCACAAAATGCTGAGCGGTTACCCGAGGGCATCAAGCCGGAACAGAAATTTGACCGTGTGCTGGTTGATGTTCCCTGCTCGGGGCTAGGTGCCCTTCGCAGGCGTCCGGAGGCACGCTGGCGTAAATCCCCGCGTGATATTGCCGATTTGCTTCCTCTGCAGCGTCAGCTTCTGGAGGCTGCGTGTGAAGTTACGCGGCCTGGCGGTGTGATCGCGTACGTAACCTGCTCACCGCATGCTGCTGAGACTCAAAATATTGTTGCGGAGATACTGGAGACTGGAAAAGTGCGTCTGCTGGATACACAGTCGATACTTCAAAGCGTTGCCCTGCCGAGCGCTGAAGGACAAAGTACTCTTGCGGGCGATAAGGCTCCCGGCTATCGTCCACAGGTACGCCTTAAAAAATCCTCCTCGGTTCGTCAGGAAGATATTCTTGATGAAGCATCAACGACTGCACAGCTGTGGCCGCATACTCATGGTACTGATGCTATGTTCCTCGCGCTTTTCCGTAAGAATTAGAATCGCGCAATACAACCGTATTTTTAGTGCGGCGATTATTGTTATCCGAACATCCGTATGTCATGTTGAGGAGGTTTTCTCATGTCTGTTGCTATTAATCCGTCTATACTCTCTGCCGACTTTGCAAATTTACAGCACGAGTTGGAACGCATTTCGACTGCGGATGCGGCACATATTGACGTGATGGATAACCATTTTGTACCGAATCTGACGTGGGGACCTCCGGTTGTTAAGCGTCTGCGCGAAGTTTCGCCCGTCCCTTTTGACGTGCACTTGATGATTGATGATCCTGATCGTTGGGCTCCCCAGTATGCCGACGTGGGCAGCGAATCGGTAACCTTTCACGCGGAGGCGGCTACCGCACCTATTAAGCTAGCGCGTACTCTGCGAGAATCCGGGGCAAAAGCTGGGTTGGCATTACGCCCGGCAACTGCCGTAGAACCATACCTCGATCTACTCACAGAAATAGATATGCTCCTGATTATGACGGTGGAACCAGGCTTCGGCGGGCAGAAATTCCTTGATGTCACTTTGCCTAAAATCCGTCGTGCCGCATCAGCGCTTGAAGGGTCCGGTATCCCGGTGCGGCTTCAGGTTGATGGCGGGATTACGGAGGAAACGATTGTGCGAGCTGCGGAAGCCGGAGCGGAATGTTTCGTTGCAGGCAGCTCGGTGTATGGGGCAGAAGATCCGCAGGCCGCGATTGCTGCTTTGCGTTCTCTAGGGGAGAGTGCACGAAAGACGTGGAGGTCACATCCTCACACCGGGATAAATCTCTCTGATGGATGCAGTTGTTCTTAAAAATTTGAGTGCATTGTGCGCGTATTGTGACGCTGTAAACGGTTAAAGCGTGAAATATTTTTGATGACATAACGTCTTTATAGCTTTATGTAATGACTATAAAAAACCTGTATTTCCAATGAAAAAACCACATATCGGTAAAAAGATTGACGATTCTTAACGTTAACCATGAGAGTTTTTCCTTGAAGTAGGGCATATATGACGGTAAGGTTAGGTAGAGTTTATTTGTCTTAGGAGAAATATGTCTTTTGAACACCCAGCGTCACTAGCTCAATTCATGGTAAATCGCCGTAACTTTCTAGGTATGGCGCTTGCTTCAGGCACTGCATTCACACTTGCAGCATGCAGCCAGGAATCTACGACTTCTGACTCTTCGGAATCTCCCGAAAGTGAGACTCGCGTTGTTAAGAATGTAGATGAGGAAGAAATTACGGTACCTACTAAACCGCAGCGCGTTGTAGTTCTCTCAGAACCTACTTTGGATGCGGTACTCGCACTTGGCGTTAAGCCCGTAGGCGCTATTTCTGGTCGCGGTCAGCAGACTGTGCCTAACTACCTCAAAGATAAGGTAGGAGACGACGTTACACTTGTCGGTTCTGTGTCTGATGTTAACTTCGATAAGGTTGCCTCCCTCACGCCCGATCTTATTCTGGCGGATTCTACAGGTGTGGATAAACGTTCAGAACAGTATAAGACTCTGCAGGATATTGCTCCCGTGGTGTACACCGGATACGCTGGCGGCGATTGGACCATCAACTTTGAGCGGGTAGCGGATGCTCTTAACCTGGTAGACCAGGGTAAGAAGGTTGAGGAAGACTACGAAAAACTTACTGAGCAGCTCAAGAAGGAGCTAGAACCTCTGTACGGTGATAAGACCTTCTCGATCGTGCGTTGGGCGGGTAACGGTCCCGCGCTGATCCTAAAGGAGCTTCCCGCTGGTCAGGTGCTTTCAGATTTGGGGCTGCAGCGTCCCCCGGCACAGGACCGTGAAGGGAAGGGACACTCAGAGCCGGTCTCGTTGGAGAACCTCTCGGATATTGACGCAGACTACATGTTTATTGGTACTTTGGGCGGTGCAAGCCAGAAGAACCCGAATGTTCAAGGTGATGCTAGCGCCAATGGTGCATCAGAAGTTTTGAAGAAGGCAGAGGCCACATCTGGCTTCACGAATTTGAAAGCCTACCAGAACGAACATATTATTACGGTTGAGGGTTCTAAATGGACCTCGACCGGTGGTCCCCTGTTGATGAATGGTATTGTTGCGGATGTTCGCAGCAAACTACTCGAAAATCAAAACAATAATCAGGGACAGTAGGATTAGATTTTAGACGCGGCACCTCGCTTGAGGAGGTGCCGCATCTAGGCTCTTGAATACTCAACGACGAATACGCTGAAGATACACAAAATGCTTTTGAAAGACAGCAACATGCCCCTGGGGCTGTCTTGAAAGAGCTTGAAAACCTTATACACGAAACGGAACATAACGATGACACAGCACGCACATCACGCCGCCCGCTACAGTGCCGTGGTAGCGCTTGCGGGTGCTTTGCTTGCACCCGGCGTAACAACCCCCGCAACCGCTGTTGAAGATCCGGGTCAAACTCCGGATGCTACCCCCGCCCAAGCCGGTAATAACGTGCAGGCACAGGATCCTGCTGTGAAGGTTCCGGGTGAAGGCAACGAGAGAATGCCTCAAGGTAAGGTAGAACAACCCGCCGCGAAAGCAAACGATACTGCGACCGTTGCAGGCCCCAAGGTGATTAAGAACGGTCAGGGCCTTGAGGTTAGTGGCTCGGGGTGGGGTGCCAACGCCGTCATTGCTGTGAAATATGATGGTGGTGAGGTTAAACCCACACGTCCAGTGGAGCATGACGGCAAGGATCTGTCAGCACGCGGTGTTATAGCGGTTATTAAGGCAGACGAAAACGGTAACTTTACCACAACCATCCCGTTCCCTACTGAAGCTAACTGGACCGTCGGTTCAGAACACGAGATTAACTTCCTGAGCGGCAGTTTGCACAAGGGCGATGAGCAGCACTCAGCAACTCATACGGTAACCGTGGGTGAAGAAGCTCTGGTCGCCGAAACCCCGAAAGCGGAAGAGGCTCCAAAGATGGAGACTCCCGAGCAGCCTCAGGTGAAAGAAACCCCCAAGAATGAGGTTCCTGTAGAAGCTCCAAAGGCTGAAGAAACGCCTGCACAGCAGCCTCAGACTGATGAGGCAGCTAAGAATGAGACTCCTGCTGATACTCCGAAGGCAGAAGAGACCCCTAAAGCTGAGGAAACTCCGGTACAGCCCAAAGTTGACGACGCTGCTAAGAACGAAGCAGAGCAGCAGCCTGAGGCAGAAGAGAAACCAGCTCCTCAACCGGCAGAAAATAATCCTGCTCCTGCCGCTTTTGAGAACTCGCAGACCGTTGAGTCCGACGGCGTTACCGTGACCGGTGTGAAATACGCGAAAAATGGTCAGGAAATTGAGGTTAGCGGTACCGGCTGGAAGAATGCCGACGGTACCGGTTCTGTGATCGCCGTGAAGTACGACGGCGGTGAAGTCAAGTCTACGAATCCCGTAACGTATGACGGTAAGGATTTAGCTGGACGCGGTGTTGTAGCGGTCGTTACGGCTAATCCTGATGGTACGTTCACCGCAAAGCTGCCGTTCCCGAACGCTGAGAATTCAACCGGATTTGAGAAGTGGACGGACGGTTCACAGCACGAGATTAACTTCCTAAGCGGCAGTTTGCAAAAGGGCAACGCTGCGAAGCATTCGGTAACTCTCAACGTGACTGTCGGTGATACTCCTGCCGTTGCCGAGAGTCCAAAGGATAACGGTCAGCAGCCAGGTAACCCTTCAGCTAATGACACCAAGAAACTAGAGCCTCAGCAGCCTGCAGATCCTCCCGCGCAGGATCATCAAAATGACGGTAACACCGGCGCTCAGCCTAGCCCAGCAGATAATCAGGGCGGTACTGCGAAACAGGGGGCACAAAATAATGCACCTGCACCTACTGCACCTGCTCCTGTCGTTGAGACTCAGACTGTGTCCGACGGTGATGCTACCGTAACCGGTCCTAAGACTGTGACCCACGGTCAGGGAATCGTCGTTAACGGTTCTGGATGGAGCCCCTATAGCGTTATCGCCGTTAAATACGATGGCGGTGACATTAAACTTGACCACGCTGTGAACTATAACGGTAAAGACTATGCGTCTCGTGGTGTTGTGGCCATTATTCAGGCTGATGCTGATGGCAAGTTTACCTATACTTTGCCGTTCCCAAATAGCGATAAATGGGGCGTGGGCACCGTTCACGATATCACGTTCCTGACCGGTAGTTTACAGAAGGGCGACGAGCAGCATTCGGTGACGTTGTCCGTTACGATTGTTGGCGCTGACGGCTCCACGTTAGCCCCTGTAAGTAGTAATCACGCCTCTAACAATGGTTCAATCGCAGGCGGCTATGATGCCGGGTCGGGTAACAACGGATCAGGATATGGCTCTGTGGCACCTATTCCCACCCAGAGCTCCGGAATCAACTATGCAGCCCGTCAAGGCAGCATTACGAAGCAGGCTTCTCTTGGGGCTGCTGCTGAACTGGAAAACGATACGCTCATCAACCGTGTGCAGGCACGCGCTAAAGCTGCCGCAAAGAACGGTAGTAACAGCGGTGCCCACGCCAAGAGCGCACCCAAGAAAACTCACACTGCCAAGGCCGCGCCCGGTAAAAACGGTACCCAGGGCAATGCAACTACCGCGGCAACACAGTCCGACAGCAATAGTGCCCCCAATATCATTGGCGCTGAGCTTAGCGGCTTCTCGCGTTGGTTCGCGAACAATGCAAATAACGTGTTGCTCTCTATCGCGGGTCTGATAATCTTGGTGCTTGCACTAACCTTCCGTAAGAGGGCTTAATCACCTCTCACACCTGAGGAAATATACACAATAATCTCAAACATCAGGGTTCCCTCCCACACCGTCGGTGGGGGAGGGAACCGGTATAAATTACCACTAGTCGCACAGAAGAGGAAACTCATGCGAACCACAAAGACAGTATCAAAGGCGCTCACTGCCTGCGCGGCAATATCCCTTAGTCTTGGCCTGGGGATGGGAGCTGCGAATGCGATCCCGCCCGGAGGAGCATCAGAGAATACCCCAGGAACCAGCTCAACTGTAAGTCCTCATGTGACTCCCGGAGGCGTAGTTAACTTCACTTTGACAGGTTTCCCTGAAAACACGCAGGTTACCGTCAAACTAGATGATGACGGCGTCGTGCATAGGCAAACAACGGATAGCAAGGGGAACCTAAACGGTTCATTTGTGCTCTCTAACGCAGGCTCCGGCGACCATACGCTTCGCTTCCTTGCAACGGGAGGAGGCGGAGGTAAAGACGCCAACGGTCGTAATAAAGGTAATACGGGAGGGCGGTATACCAATAAGAGCCCTGTATTTACCGTTGGAGAACCCGATAACGGGGGCGGCAATAATGGCGGCTCGTCAAATAACGGAGGATCCTCTAAGGGCGGCTCCGATTCTTCGTCCAACAATAACGCCGGATCTGACGGTTCGGGTAATAATGGTTCCGAAGGTAACGGCGGTAACTCGGCACAGAACGGTGGTTCATCTGAGCAAGAGACCGTCTATCTTGATGCTGATGGCAACCCTATCTCTAAAGAAGAGTATGATCGTTTGAACGCTGAAGCTGACGAGGGCGGGAATAAAGATTCCTCCGATCAGAAAAACGACCAGAACGCTAGCAAGAGCGAGCAGAAGAAGACCGCCAGCGCCTCTGCATCCAGCAGTGCGAAGAGCAGCGCGTCGGCCTCTAGCTCCGCAAAGACACAGGCAGATAGCCATAAAACCAGCAACACAACGGTAACGTACGGGCAGGAATTCCCATGGCTGGGCGTATCTGTGCTTGGCGTTGCTATTATCGGTGCTATTGCTGTACTGATTATTCGGAAGCGTCCATAGACAATGGTGATAAGCGCGCGCCGCAGGGGAGATAACGCTCCTTTGCGACGCGCGTTTGGCACTCTTGCTCAGGAGAAGAACCAAAGGTACCCTAACGCCATAGGGACCAAGACACGGTATCGAGATAAGGCAGTCTTAGCTATCTTTACGGTAGCGTTGTTGATAGCACTGTATCTTAGACCACACATAATAAAGGAGTCTCGTTGAGCGTAACCTTGGAACGCACAGGAGCCTCACGAACCATGAAAAGTGGGCGCAACGAAAAAAACGGCCGACGAATAACCTGGCTTATTATTTTCGCGGTTCTGCTCGGCGTGAGTATTCTTGCCTCGCTAACTGTTGGGCTAAAATCACTCTCCCCCGACAGCATCGTAGAAACCTTAACGGGGCAATCAACCCCCGAAAGTCATGCCATTATCTTTGAGCAGCGCATCCCGCGGACACTCATCGGGATAGCCTGCGGGGCGGCCCTCGCAGTTGCCGGATCACTCATGCAATCACTCACCCGTAACCCACTCGCCGAACCTGGTCTGATGGGTGTCAACGCCGGTGCCGCCGTTGCAGTCATCCTCACTGTTGTACTTTTTGGTGTTCTCGGCATCTGGCAGTATATGATTGCCGCCGCTGTTGGGGGCGCTATAGCCGCCACTGTCGTCTATACTCTCGGGCGTGGTCGAGACGGCTCAATTGTTAAATTAGCTCTCGCCGGTGTGGCTATCTCTGCCGCCCTTGCTGCTGTAGCACAGGGACTTATGCTCTCGAACCAAGATGCTTTTGACGAATTTCGTGTGTGGGTTACCGGGTCTTTAGAAGGGCGTGATATATCAGTCGCACAGGCTATTGCCCCCGTGATCTTCGTGGGTCTCCTTTTAGCGTTTTTTGTAGCACCCTCGATCAACGCGCTAAGTATGGGTGAAGAAGCCGCTATATCCCTAGGCGTACGGGTATATCGGACCCAAAACCTCACACTTCTTGCCGTAACGCTTCTTGCAGGTGCGGCAACCGCTGCTATCGGGCCGATCTCATTTGTCGGTTTAGCGGTTCCCTTCGTCGTGCGTGCCATTATGGGTAATGACGTACGCTGGGTTAACTATGGCTCCGCGCTTCTAGGTCCTGTCTGGCTGCTCATGTCCGATGTCTTAGCCCGTGTTATTATGGCGACCCCGGAGCACCCGCAGGAAACTCAGGTAGGAATTATCGCTACCCTTGCAGGGGCACCCCTCTTCCTATTCCTGATGACTCGTCGTAAGGTGGAAGCTCTCTGATGACAGATACACAGACTAAGGCGACGAACCTCAAGACTCAGAAACAGGAATCTTCGCACCCTCAAGGCGCACGGCGCGGTCACGACTTGGCTGGCAGGCTTGTTCTTAACTCACGCGGACTCATTCAGGCGCAGGTTCCCTGGCGGGTTTTGACGCTGAACATTGTGCTGATCGCTCTCATCGTGGCATTGAGCCTGTGGGGGCTGCAACAGGGCGAATACAAAGTGACGACGATGGACGTCATCAATGCCCTCGTTGGGCGGGGTAAACGCATCACAGTGGTCTTAATACAGAAGCGTGAAGCGCGCATCGTGGCGGCTCTGCTCGTGGGCGCAGCTCTGGGGCTTTCAGGGGCGCTGTTCCAGGTAATCTCGGGTAACCCGCTGGGCTCACCGGATATTATCGGCTTTACGCACGGTGCTGCAACTGGTGCACTCCTGCAGATTATCGTCTTCGACTCTGGTCCGGTAGAAGTTGCTATTGGTGCCCTCATTGGCGGTATCGCAACATCCATTACGGTGTGGTTACTGACTCGACATACAGGTTTACGCGGGTTCCGCCTAGTGCTTGTGGGTATTGGCGTAGGATCGACTCTTGCGGCGTTCAACTCGTTGTTGGTAGTTCGGGCATCACTGACTCAGGCGCAGACGGCTGCATCCTGGCTTGCTGGTTCTCTCGATGATATGTCGTGGCCGCGTACGATTACACTGATGATTTTTCTGATCGTCACAGTTCCCGCGCTTCTCGCCCTGGTACGCCCTCTCGGGGCCATTCGGTTTGGCGATAGCGTGGCGTCAGGACTAGGTGTGAATGTCAACGCTTATCGGGTGTGTGCGCTCTTCCTCGGTGTGCTTCTCGTATCCCTAGCCACCGCGACTACCGGTCCCATAGCATTCGTGGCACTTGCTGCCCCGCATATCGTGAAAACTCTGGGGCGAAGCGGCGGCGTTACCCTTTTCGGATCTGCCCTCATGGGTGCGTTGATGGTGCTGGCTTCAGACCTTATTGGAAGGTTTGCAATTCCCGGCCGTACCCTACAGGTCGGTGTGGTTACCGGCGCCCTGGGCGGTTTATATCTGATTTACCTGATTTACCTTGAAAGGAAGAAGAGCTAGTGAAGGCTCGTGCAGAGATTAGCGAAAGCCGACTCGCAGGCGAAGACATGGTCGTAGCCTATGGCGACCACACAGTGCTCAGTGGCATAGACTTCAAGGTGCTTGAGGGTGAGCTTACCGTTATTTTGGGTCCTAACGCCTGCGGTAAATCTACCTTGCTCAAAGCTCTGGCGCGTGTGAATCCTCTCAAAGGCGGAAAGGTCTTTCTTGATGGTCTGCCGCTTTCAAAGATGAAATCCCGCTCCATCGCGCAGATTCTCGCCATGCTTCCTCAAACGCCGGAGGCACCCACCGGGTTGACCGTGGCGGATGTTGTGGCACGCGGCCGGTACCCGCATCAATCCCTTCTGCGTTCCTGGTCTGAGAAAGATGAGGCTGCCTGCGTTGAGGCTATGGAAGCCGCGAACGTGTTGGAACTGGCCGAACGTCCTATTGAGGCGCTTTCCGGCGGTCAGCGTCAGCGCGTGTGGATTGCCATGACCCTTGCCCAGCAGACGCCTTTGATTCTGTTGGACGAGCCAACCACTTACCTGGATATTACCCACCAGATTGAGGTGCTAAACCTTACCAAGAAGCTCCACTCTGAGGGGCATACCGTTGCGGTTGTGCTGCACGATCTGAACCTGGCTTTCCGATACGCCACTCATGCGGTGCTCATGAAGGAAGGTAGGATTATCGCTCAGGGTGATCCTCAGGAAATTGTCACTGCCGAGCTAATTCAGGAAGTTTTCGACCTAGAATCTGTTATATGCGATGACCCCTGTACCGGAACACCACTGGTAGTTCCGGCAGCTCACCAAGAGATTACTATTGCCGCGGACGCAATTGCCGCCGCCCGCGAAGGTCACTAAGGAGCCTTTTATGGGTGATTTTGAGACCCTTCCACATAAAACCACACAGAATCTCAAGTCAAAGATCATGGCGCGTCCTATGCCGCCTAAAACCCCGCGCCCAACACCTGCCCCGCGCGTACCCAGCCCGCTTATAACGCGCATCGTAAGCGAAGCCGTGGACGCGCAAGAACTTAACGCCCGCATCACAGAGATCGTAGCGGATGGGACTCCACTTATAGAGCAGGCTTACTATGACGACGGAACAGCGAATGAGAACGAACGCATTGTCACATTCCTGTATCGGCATGCCACGGCAGAGCAGGTTCTCATTTTTGTCAATCGACTGACAGATGAGAAAAACCTGCCGTTGTCTCTGATGGAACGTATTCCAGGCACCGATTGGTGGGACCTGAGCTTCCAGATGCGCACCGACTGGCGGGCTTCCTATAACTTTATTCCCACATTGCCAGGGGAACGCCCGATCTGGCTGGGGGAGGACGATCAGGTGACACTGCGCACCGCTCTCGATTCTGGTGAAGGCGACCCGCTTAACCCGAAGACCGTCTGCAACCGTATTGGCCGTTGTATGGGCGTGGTTGAGCTTGCCGATGCGCCGGTTCATGAGTTTCTGCTCACCCAACAGGAACTCGACAGCCTTCCTGAACCGCACTGGATGACTACTGCGGACGGGCATCAATATTTATTGGGACGAGTAGGAAACCCAAGCCCCGATTCTCCGCTTTTTATCCTTTTCGACGGTGAAGTCTGGTACGGGCACGGTATGGAGCATATGCTCAACCGAGCCTGTGCCGCCGGGCGTATTCCAGATATGAATGTCTTCTTTCTGCACTCGGGCGGCCGAGAACGCCGTTGGCAAGAACTCAATGGAGACAGCCCTATAGCCGACTATATTGTGGAAGAAGCGCTTCCTCATTTGAAGCGTCATCACGGGTTGCGGCCAGAGCCACAGGATATTATCATCAACGGACAATCCTTAGGCGGGCTGTCTTCTCTGCTGGCGGTTTTCTCGCGCCCAGAGTCTTTCGGAGCGGCAATCGCTCAATCGTCTTCGCTGTGGCAGCCTCAGGTTTTCGATAAACTCTCACAGCTGCGTGAAGCCAATGAACTGCACCGGTTGTCCCACCTTCACCTTGAGGTCGAGGTAGGTGAGCAGGAATGGATTCTGTTGCCGCCGCATCAGCGTTTTGTTCAGGAACTCGAATCCGTGGACACACACCTGAACTACACTGTATTCAACGGCGGCCACGACTACGCCTGCTGGCGTGGAGCTATCATACCCGCGCTGAATCGCATTCTTATGCCCAACCCCTAAAATCTTATAGCCGAGAAAGACATAAACATGACCGAACAGATTGTGGAACGCTCCGAACTGCTCGAAACCCCACTGATTCCTGAGGATTTCGCACGGCGTTACCGTGAAGAAGGGTACTGGATCGATCAGACCATACCCGAGTTTCTGCTTGATGCCTGCCGTGCTAAGCCACATTTTCCGGCGTTAGTGGCACTTTCGCATGCACAGAGCGACGCAGAGGGCAAACCGCAGCAGATTCGACTGAGCTATGGAGAGCTGGAGGCGGCTGCTCGTGCCGCAGCACGTCGCCTAGAGAATGCCGGGGTGCAACCCGGCGATCGTGTGCTTTTACAGTTAGGAAATATCGCCGAATACCTGATATATCTTATGGGTATTTTTTGGGCAGGGGCCTTACCGGTCTTTTGTCTGCCACAGCACCGCACGAGTGAGCTTGTTCATTTTGCAACCCGCACTGATGCCGCTGCGCATATATTTTCCTCGAAAACTCCGGGGGCAGATTTTGCAGCGCTCGCCGACGATGTGGCACAGACGATGCGTGCTGATGGTCTAGAACCGCCTATTGCCCTTGATGCTGCGCTCCCGGTAACCCCGTTGAGCGAGGCGGAGCTGGCGGAGCCGTTCCATCCCGGTGTTGTGCAGAATACCCAAAATACTCTGGCAAGCGAGCAGATCGCATTTTTGCAGCTTTCCGGCGGTACAACCGGTATGTCAAAGCTAATTCCGCGCACTCACGCAGCCTACTTGTACTCGGTGCGTGGTTCCGCCGATATCTGCAAACTGAATAACAACACAACCATGTTGGTGGTGCTTCCTGCGGCACATAATTTCACGATGAGTTCGCCCGGAATCCTGGGCGTAATGTGTGTGCAAGGTAAGCTCGTATTTGCTGCTGATCCTAGCCCTCAGACGGCGCTTAATCTGATTCAGATGGAAGGCGTTACCTTCACCTCACTCGTACCGCCCTTGGCGCAGGCCTGGCTGGCGTCTGTAAAGAAACGTGACGTGCAGCTGCCTTCTCTCCGCGTGCTTCAGGTGGGCGGATCGAAACTTGCTCCGACGGTGGCGGGGGAGCTCGAAACAACCCTGGGTGTGAGCATACAACAGGTCTTCGGTATGGCGGAAGGCTTGGTGAATTACACTCGTCTGCGTGATGAACCCTATATACGCATGAATACTCAGGGATACCCTATCAGCCCGGCTGATGAAATCCGCGTGGTGGATGAACAGGATAACCCGGTCGAGCCAGGGCAGAGCGGTCACCTCCTCACGCGCGGACCCTACACGATTCGCGGGTATTATCGCGAAGAAAACGCTAATCAGCTCAGCTTTACTGAAGACGGTTTCTACCGCACGGGCGATATCGTGCGTATAGTCGCGGGAAAGTATCTTGAAGTTACTGGACGCGCTAAAGACCAAATTAACCGTAACGGTGAGAAGATCTCGGTGGATGAAATTGAGGAGTTGGCGTTAGAGCATCCGGATATTTTGGATGCAGTAGCCCTTGGTCTGCCCGATGAAACTGTGGGTGAGCGCGTCTGCTTGATAGTCGTACTTCAGGCTGGGAAATCGCTCGGTGAGAATCCGCGCCGTACCATGTACGAGTATTTCACTGAAAAGAAGCTGGCTGATTTTAAGATCCCCGAACGTGTACAGGTATTGAGCTCTCTACCAACCACAAACGTGGGTAAGATCTCACGCCGTGAACTTCGCATTAAACTAGTTGAGATGCTGGCTCAGGAGTAAGAGCAACTAAGCTAAGCATTAGCGCGGGCTAAATAAGCGTGCGGATACCATAATACCGGGGTAAGAATCTTGAGGTTCTTACCCCGGAAGTTTAACTCAAAAGCAGGTGCTCTGTGAGGCATGCGCAGAGAATAATAGTCACGTATAGGTGGTCAACACCCGCTATATGACGGTGATGTAAAGGTTTACATAGTTTTCATGTAGGGGAACCTCATCTACAATTTATGTGTATATAAATTTTGGCATACATAAGACATGATGCCAGAGAGGAACATAATGTCCGCAGAGACTACTCTTCGCCCCCTGCTTGCTCAGTACATCCACGAGGCAGATTCGCTGGATACCGCATTTTCCGAGTCTACGACCGACCTTTTTTCTCTGGGGATGGACTCAATGGGCGCTTTTGCCCTGCTCGATGACCTCGCGGGCAAGGGGATTACTATCGAATTCACTGAACTGGTAGAAAACCCGACCGTCGAATTTTTGCTCACTCGCATCAGCTAACTTTGACGAAATCGGTACCTGTATAAGGCCGATACTCACCCAACCAACACACGACACCGCCTGAAAGAATAGACCGGACTATGAGCATCACCGAGCATAGTGGGTCCAAACATGACTGGATTCCCCTGACCAAAAGCGCTCAAGGTATTTATCTTGCCGCTATTATCGACCCCAAAAATCCCTGCTATAACACGGCAGAGATCATGGAATGCCCACCCGAGACGAATCTTGATTACCTGCGTGAGGCATTTATTCAGCTCTACCGTGAAAATGAAGGTTTCCGGGTGCAGACGCGCGTGCAGACTGGGCGTCCAGAGCAACGAGTCGTGCCACTTGATGAGTTTTTGACTAATCTTGAGGTACTTCCGGTAATTTCCCTCCAGATTCAGGAAGAAACGGAAGAACAGAACCCCATTCCGGCAGCGGTGCGTGGCTGGGCATCCGAGCTGATCAGCGAACCATTGAGGACCGATGCGGGTGTTACGGTACGCTCCGCTGTCACATACTACGGGGGTAAACTCTGGGTTTACCACAGCTTTAGCCATGTGGTGGCAGACGGTTTTGCGGCGTTTAACGGTCTATCTCGCGTAGCAGCTATCTATCGTGCATTGAGCGCTGGAAAACCTCTGCCTACTGTTAAACGCGCCTCTCTAATGGAGCTTCTTCGGGCTGATCACGCTGCCGAACATGCCCGAGAAGAGGACCTGGCCTTGTGGACTTCCGAGCAAGCGGAAGTACTTAGCCAGCCCGATACATCGCTGGCGGCACGGAGTGCATCACCGGCGCCACAGGCCTTGCGTGAGGTACTGACCCTGCCTGATAAATTACAGCGAGATATGCTGGAAATTGGCAAAATGTACGGAACCTCCTGGCCCGTTACTGTAACCGGTGCCGTAGGGTCTTATCTGGCCCGTATTGGTGGGCGTAGAAGCGCTGCTTTTGGCATACCCCAGATGAACCGTATATTTGGGGCTCAGGTTCCCGCAGAAACCCGTGCTCTCGGCAAGACCAGCGCTCAGACTGGAACCACCGCCGTGAACGTGCTTCCTGTACAGGTTTCAGGTATGGGAAGTATTGCACAGGCACTCGATAGCGTAAAGAACCAGTATGCACGAAACGCCTCACATCCGCTTGCTCGACAAGAAGACCTAGAACGTTTAGCGCAGTCCAATAACAGCCGCCTCTTTGGCGCCCAGATCAATGTTATACCGTTTGATGCCGCTTTACCGCTAGGTGCACCTACCGAAAACACGCCTGCTTCTGTGGGGTATATTCATAACATATCTGCGGGACCAGTTGCGGATATGACCATTACCCTGCGAGGCATACCCGGGCGCGGTCACACAATTTCTGTGGAGCTCGATGCCAACCCGAACCTGTATACCCGCGAGCACGTAGAATTTCACGCCCGGCACCTACAAAATTGGTTGGAATCTTGGGCTCAGGCTGCCCTTGAGGAGCGGTCGATGGATACCCTGACGACTGCGTTACCGCATGAGGTAGAGCTGCTGGAATCGTTTAACGCTACCGCGCATCCGATAGAGTATAAAACTTTGCTTCAGCGTTTTCAGGATGCGCTCACACGCTACCCGAACGAACCCGCACTCTAC
>QWCF01000423.1_pt1 | contig 21709 bp, 10 predicted proteins | sample 1972521 | NCBI WGS metagenome assembly QWCF01 (sample SAMN09866715, study PRJNA288562) | Human oral metagenome isolate term4_saliva, whole genome shotgun sequencing...
GAAGCTATTAAAGCGTATGAGCAAGGGCTAACGCTTGCACCCGATAATGGTCAAATGCGTTTTAACAAGGCTGTCGCTGAACTTAGAACTAAACGTTTCAAAGAGGCTAATCGGAGTATAGATACGCTTCTTATTTATAATCCTCGCTTTAATGAAGCGTATGCTTTGAAGGCAAGTGTAGCCTTAGAGTCTGCGGATACGACACAGGCTTTGTTGCACATAGAGAAGGCTATCAAGGTAGACCCTACGATGAGTATTCCATACAAACTGAAAGCCTCCATCGCAGCCGCTCGTAATGAATGGCTCGTAGGGATTGATAATTTAGGTCGTGCGATAGAATTAGAGCCTAATGCTGACTTGTATGCCGAGCGTGCTATTATGCGCTATCAAACTAATAATCTCAAAGGAGCATTGCAAGACTATGCTAAAGCAATAGAATTGAATGCAAAGCATACGACAGCTCTGCATAATAGAGCGCTTTTGCGTCAACAGGTAGGAGAGAAGCGACTAGCCCTAGAGGATTGGACTCATTATTTGCTTTTAGAGCCTACAAACTATATTGCTCGATACAATAGGGCATTGCTATCTATTGATTTAGGTATGAATTATCAGCAAGCTATGCAAGACTTAAATGCTGTGCTGAAACAATATCCGTCATTCTCTGAGGGATTTATGCAGCGTTCTATCTTGCGCTTTAAAATGGGGGATAGGCGTGGAGCTGATGCTGACTACAGACATGCAGGGGAATTAGTATCAAATACTCGTACCGCTCAATCAGCTTTGGCTCAAGCTCGTCTCAATGTACGTAAGGAAACCAAACAGAAAACAGATGAATCAATAGATAAGTATGCTCTCCTTATAGAAGAGCTTCCGAGCTCAGCTCCTGATACTCGTTACTCTTCAAGAGATAGAGGTCGAGTGCAAGACCGTCATGTTTCAGTGGAACAGAAGCCGATATTCTATCTAACATTCTACAGCGTGGTAGATAGTTCACATAATCCTTTGAATCGTTCTAACTATTACGCTGAGCGCATTGATACGTATAACAAACAAGAAGGAAATCCAATCCTTCATTTGCAGTCTGAGCCTCAGGCCTTGAATGAAAAGCAGATTACCGAACTTAATGAATTACTCAAAGAGCCCGAAAAGAAAGGTCAAGCTAACTATTATCTAAGACGAGGTATTATACATAGTTTGCTCCAAGATTATGAGCAGGCTATACTTGATTATAATAGAGTTCTGACTCTAGATGGGCGTAATGAGTTAGCTTTATTTGCGCGTTCAATAGCTTCTATGCGCTATACGGAAGCTCAGCAGAAGGGTAAGGAAGTGGTATTAGATACACGACCTTCAGAGTCTAAGATAGGGCAGGCGGTAACAATAAATAAGCCTACTACTCTAGGAATTATGCCTAGTGCTCTACAAGACTTGGGGCAATTACAGATGATAAATCCTACCTTTGCATACGTATACTATAATAGAGGAGTACTTTATGCCCATTCAGGGGAGCGAGTTCAGGCAATCAATGACTATACAAGAGCAATTGAACTTGAACCTCGTTTGGCAGAGGCTTATTACAATAGGGGTCTTTTATTGCTTGCCGAAGGTAAGATACTTGAAGGCACTCAAGACCTGAGTAAGGCTGGCGAATTAGGTATCTCTGATGCATATAGTATCATCAAAAGAATGCAGTGAATTTGAAATGTAGTTCTTCTCTACGTGTGTAAGGAATATAACTTATCGCTGAGAGAAAGTACAAGTAAAATAAGAATATGAAGTATTTGATAGTTGGATTAGGAAATATAGGTTCTGAATACGAACATACACGTCATAATATAGGCTTTGATGTCGTAGACCATTTGGCGACAGAATTAGGAGCTAGTTTTGAAGTTAGGCGTTATGGGGCAATAGCTAAGGCTAGAGTTAAAAATGCAGAGTTGATTTTACTTAAGCCTTCAACCTATATGAACTTGAGTGGAGAGGCTGTACGTTATTGGATGGGCGTTGAGTCTATTCCTATTGAGCGTATTTTAGTTGTTGTTGATGATTTGGCACTACCTTTTGGTACTTTAAGACTTAAACCTAAAGGTAGTGATGCTGGACATAATGGACTTAAGAATATAGCTCTATTACTTAAGAGTGAAGCATATCCACGCTTGCGCTTTGGCTTAGGAAATGATTATCCTCAAGGGCGACAAGTCGATTTCGTTTTAGGAAAGTTCAACAGTGATGAGGTTCCAGAAATACCTAAACTCTTAGACCGTTCGTGTGAAATCATTAAGAGTTTTGCTTTAGCTGGTCTTGCTCGTACGATGAACCAGTATAATTAGATAAAGAGGTATTGGTATGAGGAGCGAAAGAGATGATTGCTATCGTTTAGGTATTTGTTTGTTTATTTTTATATTGCTTTTATCAGTAGGAAATATCTATTTTCTTTTATCAGCATTTGTGCTTGAGTTAATACTTTTATTGCGGTGGGGGCAAATACAAACTAATGCTAAGCGTTATGCTGTTCTTTTGTTTTTCGTATTCCTAGGTGCTTTACCTTTAGCTTTTGAGCGGATAGGGGAGGAGGCGTTCTTTCAATTCTTAGGTTGGGGGATTACGCAAGAAGGGATTAGACTTGCTAGCCTTGTGATGTTACGTTCGCTTACCTCTTGTTTGCTGATTTCTATCATGCTCTACTTAATTCCAATCTATCGTTTGTGTCAAATACTTCGTCTGTGGCGCGTTCCGGGGCTATTCGTCGATTTAATGGAGTTATCTTATCGTTATATCCATTTGCTTTTAGAAAGAGGTGAGTATATCAAGGATGCACAACTTCTTCGTTTGGGTTACAGAACTTGGCGTGAACGCTATCGTCATGGCGGTATGCTCTTATCTCGCTCATTTATACTGGCTCACTCTGAAGCAGAGGATATGTATGAAGGTCTTTTGACGAGGCATTTTGAGGAAAGTGATAACTCAACTACAAATACTGATGTGAGAACTACAGAAACAGAAGGTGATACTCTGCTCAGTCTTGATAAAATAGTATTTGCTTATAATAAAACTCAGATTGCTCTTAACGAAGTCTGTCTAGATATTAAGCGAGGAGAGCGAATAGTATTGCTTGGTGCCAATGGTTCAGGAAAATCAACGCTGATGAAGTTGCTTGCAGGGCTTCATCGTGAGCAAAGTGGTTTGTTTATTCTTGATGGTCAAGAGCTCAATCGTAATCCAAAAGATTTAAGACGTCAAAGAGAGCGTATAGCTCTAATTATGCAGAATGCTAATCATCAGCTTTTTTGTCCTTCAGTAGAAGATGAGATTGCTTTTGGCTTGCGTAATAGTGGTTACTTGGAGGCAGAAGTATCTCTCCGTGTAGAGGAGATAATTGCAGAGTATCATCTAGAAAGTCTTAGAAGTAAGCCTCCTCATTTGCTTAGTGAGGGTCAGAAGAAGTGGGTTAGTATTGCTGCGATTATGGCTCTTAGGCCTGATGTAATCCTTATGGATGAGCCTACGGCTTGTCTTGATTGCTATTATACGGAGCAAGTTATGCGTTTGGCATCATCTTATTGTGATGCTGGCTGTACTGTGATTTTATCTACGCATGATATGAATTTGGCCTACGATTGGGCAGATAGGGCTATTGTGATGGATGCAGGTTCAAAAATATTTGATGGACTTTTAGATGATTTATATTCGGATAAAGAGCTACTCAAGCAAGCAAAGCTTCGCCAGCCTTATGGTTTCGTGAAAAGTGTTGCTACTAACTTTAAGTCTACATTTGAGTCGGAAGACGAAAATCAATCTATTGCACTTAATCCAACATATAGGTTAGGATTGTTCTTGGATAGTTCTTCCCTAAAAGCTCTTATTGTGGGAGGAGGTAAGGGTGCTGTACGCAAGGCTCTTACTCTATTAAAGGCTGGGGTACAATGTACGGTTATTGCTCTAAACGTTAGTGCTGAATTATCAGAGTATGAGCAAAGTGGTCATTTGAATTGGATTTGCCGAGAAGTAGAAGAATCTGATTTAGATGGTTATGATTTAATCGTTGCTGCAACAAATGATGCAGAGTTAAATCATCAGATTTGTTCACGCGCTAAGCGCCTTAGTAAGTTGGCAAGTAATCTAAGTAATCCTAAGGACGGGAATATACAATTTGCAGCACTCTTAGATGATAAAGGAATTCAAATCGCTGTTCATACACGCTATAGCATTCCAGAGGTAGCACAGTCTATACGCGAGAAGATTGCACGCAGTTTGGTCTCTATTGATGAGTCTGATTTAATCAATCTTTCCGAACTACGGAAAGAAGGTCAGCTTGAGGAGTATCGTGTAGCAAGAGAGCGATTTGTTGAAAAATTAAGTTTATGATAGGATTAATAGGTATTAATCATCAGATAGCTGATATTGAGAAACGAAGTGCTTTTGCGCTTACAAGCGGAGAAGCCAGTTTAATTGTAGAAGATTGGATAGCTTGCCATTTTGTGAAAGGGGCGGTTATCCTCTCTACATGTAATAGGGTAGAGATATATTACGATGTAGAAACGACTTGTCCTGCCGCTGTAGAACAGAAACTAATACACTCGTTACTAAGCAATCTAGAGCTAAGTGTTAGATATGGAGAGTATCTGATGAAGCTCCGTGATGCTGATGCTTATGAGCATCTTTTTAGACTTGCTTCGGGGCTTGAATCTATGGTCATTGGTGAAACTCAGATATTAGGGCAACTTAAAGAGGCTTATCGTATGGCTTCATTATCGGGGCATTGCTCAGGGGTCTTATCAAGGCTCTTTCATAGGGCTTTTGAGGTTGCTAAGCGAGTTCGTAGTGAGTATATTCTGAGCTCAACTCCTATTTCGGCAGGCTCGGCCGCAGTGGATAAACTCTTCTCTCTACCTAATAAACCTAATAGGGTGTTAATTGTGGGGGCAGGGCTTATGTCCGACACTATATACGAGCACTTGCTACATCATAATGCTGAACATATAGTCGTATATAATCGCACTAGAGAACGTGCTGAAAAGTTTAGAGAACAGCATCCCAAGGCAGAGATTGCTAGCGAGAATAGTCTTGAGCGAGAATTAAGGCTTGCAGATGCCATCATTGTAGCGACTTCGGCTCCATCTCCAATAGTATATTCTGAGCATGTTCGCCCTGAATATGGTGCAAAAACAATTATAGACTTAGCCGTTCCTCGCAATGTCGCTTCAGAGGTAGATACTCTCTCTCATATCACACTTTATACGATAGATGCCCTAGAGGATTTAGGTCAAAGTGTAGACCAAGATACTCATAATAAGGTTGCATCTATCATATCAGAATATGTGCAAATCCATCAACAATGGATGAATGGTGCGCAGATGCGAGAAGCTATTGGAACTATACAGCGCGCCACTTCATTGCTCTTAGAGAAAGAACTTGCTTATAATGATAATGCTTTGTCTGAGAGGGAAGAAATGCTACTAAACCAGCATAGAGAGCATTTCCGAGTAACTATATCAACTGCTATTGTAAATAATAAAAATATGAATATAGATACATTTATAATAGGAACGAGAGGTTCTAAGTTAGCCTTAGCTCAGGCGGAGCAAGTTAAGAGAGAACTCCTCCTTGCTTATCCCGACCTTGAGGTCGAACTTCGCATAATTAAAACGAAGGGAGATAAGCGATTGGACCTCTCTTTGAATGCTTCTGGAGATAAGGGGCTTTTTACAAAAGAACTTGAGGAGGCTTTATTTGCAGGAGAGATAGATTGTGCTGTACACAGCCTTAAAGATTTACCCGTTGAACTCTGTTCGGGTACTTCTTTGGGCGCAATCCTTCGAAGAGAACAGGTCAATGACGTCTTGATAAGTGTACGATATAAGTCTCTAGCAGAGTTGCCTAATCGAGCTATAGTTGGAACGAGTAGTCCACGAAGAGCTGCGCAACTTCTAGAGCAACGTTCAGATTTAGATATTCGCGAGATTAGAGGAAATGTAGATACTCGTTTGGCGAAACTAGATAACGGAGAATATGATGCTATTGTGATGGCTTATGCTGGACTTAAGCGTTTGGGCTTAGAGGATCGTATTACGCAAATTTTGCCTGAGGTTCAGATGGTACCTGCTCCGGGTCAAGGTGCAATAGCTGTTCAGATAAAGGGTGACAGAGAGGACCATAAAGAGTTGCTAAAACCATTACACCATGATTATACTGCTCGCTGTGTAGAGGTTGAGCGTTATATCTTATCCAAAATAGGAGGTGGATGTGCTGTGCCTTTTGGCTGTAATTGTAGTGTCGGTGTTGCTAAGGAACAAGTGCAAAAAGACGAAGAGGGCATCGAAGTTTTGTATGTCCTAGTGTATGATTGCAATGATATAAAGCAGAGTCTAAAAGCTATCATTGTGCCTCTAGATCTTCCAAATGAGGAAATCTGGAAGCATCTTCAAGAAGAATGTATACCTGTTAGCCGTGAAAGAGTTTTCTAGAGTTTATTTGGTAGGGAGTGGTCCGAGTGATGCTTCGCTGCTAACCCTTAGGGCAAAAGAGTTAATAGAGTCTGCTGATGTCATCATTTATGATGCCCTTGTAGATAGTTCTATACACCGAATGTTTCCGACAAAAGCAAAATTGTATAATGTGGGGAAACGTGCTGGTGCTCACGCTATGCGTCAAGAGGAGATTAACGCTCTTATTGTGAGTGTCGCCCTGTCTCAAGGCGGCAAAATCGTGCGCCTAAAGGGCGGAGATCCTTTTGTCTTTGGACGAGGGGGCGAGGAGATGCAAGCGCTTCGAGACTCAGGTATCTCTTATGAGATAGTACCAGGGGTAACAGCAGGTATTGCTGCGCCTGCCTATTGGGGTGTACCAGTGACGCATAGAGGATTGAGCCGCTCTGTAACGCTTGTTACAGCCTTTACTAAAGATGGAGGATTACCTAATCTAGATTGGCAAGCTTATGCCCATTTAGATGGAACACTTGTTTTCTATATGAGTATGAGGGTTGTGCCACAGATAGCTGAAGCTCTCATACAAGCTGGTAAAGATGAAGATGTTCAAGCTGTAATTATCAGTGATGGGACACGCCCTACTCAATGCTTAGTAAAGCGAAACCTCAAGACATTTGCCTTTGGTCATGAAGATTACGAGATATATAGTCCAGGTATTTTCGTTGTGGGAGAAGTCCTCGAGTTTGCAGAGCAATATCAATGGTATCAAAAGCCTGCCTTGACGGGTAAAAAGGTTTTGGTAACACGTTCTGAAGGACAAACATCTGAACTAACAGCTCTTTTGGAAAGAGAAGGTGCGGAGGTTAGAGTTCTGCCTACATTTCAAATACAGCAGGAATTACATCCTACATTTGAATTAAATCGTTACAAGGATGTTTTTTCGGTATTGGCCTTGACCTCTCCTAATGCCGTGCATAGTTTTATGGATTGTCTGACTACACAGGGACTAGATGCACGTGCATTATCTATCTTTAAGGCAATAGCCGTGGTAGGACCTGCTACGGCTAAAGCTCTTGCATCTTATGGAGTGCGTCCCGATATTACAGCTCAGGTTCATACTGCGGAGGGATTATCCAAAGAAATAGCTTTACTTAAACCTCAAAGGGTACTACTTCCTACAAGTAATTTAGGCGGAGCTATTCTGCTTGATGCTCTTCAAAGCCAAGGGATAGAGGTTGATTGCGTCTGCGTTTATCGCAATGAACCTATAGAGTATAAAACAGAAGAGTTAGAACAAGTGCTTGAGTCTGTCGATTGGCTTACATTCTGTAGTTCTTCAGCGGCAAACAATTTCTATAATCTTCTGAAGTCGCATGGTTTAGAGTCGCGTGTAGAAGCTAAGATTGGAGCTATTGGCCCTAGTACAGCTGCGACGCTGACTTCTTTAGGTTGGTCTGTAACTGCAGAACCATCAAAACCCGATATGGAAGAGTTTGTTGCTGCCATTGTTTCAGCGTCAGTATCAATGTAGTTTATATGGTGATAAATATGCGTAAACTAGTTTTCTGGATATTGGGGCTTATACTCGCCCCCGTCCTACTTGTGTTCTTGCTGGGGGTAGCACTTTATATCCCAGCGTTTCAGAGGTGGTCGGTATCTATTATAGAGGAGAAAGCTTCTAACGCATTAAATAAATCTGTTCATATTGGGCGATTAAGTCTTACATATCCACTAAACTTGTCATTAGGAGATGTGAGCGTTCTCAATGCTCCGCGAGATACAATGATGAGTGTGGATAGGCTAGAGTTAGGCTTAAGTCCGATGGCTTTGTTGGATAATCTGGCTGTAGTTCCATCTCTTGGACTGGAGGGTGTTCAGTATAATCAAGTTGATACGCTAAAGCAAACGACTATTCATTTTAGACTCAAGCAAGGTGAACTTAAACAAGCAGTACTAGCTTGGAAAAAAGAGAAAGTGAGTGCTAGTAGTTTAGTTGCTGATGGTTTGATGGTTTATTACCATAGTTCAGATACTACAAAGAGTGAATCCGAACCTTTGCGTTGGACAATAGACCTTGGTAATGCTTGCTTAAAGAATAGTAGTCTTGATATTGGTTTGCCTCTAGACAGCCTATTTACACAGGCAACAATACCTTATCTAGCAACGACTAATCTAGGTATAAATTTAGGGGCGCAGACTTATAAATTAAGGTCTGGAAGATTAGAAGATGCTTCAATGCTCTATCATAAGGGCGGAGAGACCAAGCTATTATCCGGATTAATAAATCCCAATCATATTGAGCTTAAGCATACTAGTTTCGATTTAGAGCAAGTTCTAAGTCAAGGCTCTGATTTGGAATTGTCTTTGAGAGGGTTTACAACGGAGGAGCGTTCAGGACTAAAGGTGAAGCAACTAAGTTTAATCTGTCAAATGGATAGTTTAAATCTTAAGTTGGCAGATTTATCTCTTCGTACGGACTATTCGGCTCTAAAGGGGCATATTAAGGTTCCTTTCTCAATGTTTAAGGGTGATTCTACCGTATTTGCAGAGCTGGGGCTTGATGCAGACTTAAGTTTGAAGGACGCATTAATCCTTTCGGGAGAAGCACTTGCTCCTGAGTATAGAGCGACTATAAGTAATCCTAAGACTTCGGGTTGGATTGTAGACAGACCTATTCATCTTGCAGTCAATCTAGAAGGTACGCTACAAGAGTTAGCCGTCAAGGAGGCTAAGCTTAAGTGGAAAGATATTCTTAATCTTTCTAGTGAGGGAACGCTGTATAACTTACAGAACTACAATCGTAGACGAGGGCGTATCACGCTAGAGGGTCAAACATCTGATTATACAGACCGTTTGCTGTCTTTGTTCGTATCTAATCCTAGGGCTTATCGTATCCCAGCGAATTTAGCTTTAACTGGTAAGGTAGACCTTATGAAGGGGCATCTTTTGACGGATTTACAGCTTCGCCATAAAGAAGAGTTGGTAAAGCTCTATGCTAATCTCGATGAGCAATCAAAGGCGTACAAAGCTAAAGTATATCTGCAACAGTTTAATGGTCGTACCTATATGCCTTCAATGGGTGTTGGCTTAGTTACGGCTCATATCGAGGCTGAGGGGCGAGGATATGATTTATTTAGTCAAGCAACGTCTTCTGTCGTTAAGGGGCGTATTGACCAAATGCAGTATGAGGCACTAGCCCTAAAAGATGTAACTTTTGATGGCCGTTTAAGACGGGGAGAGCTAAATCTGAATATGAATAGCTTTAATCCCGGTCTTGACTTCTCTCTACTCTTGGAAGCTGTGGTAAATCGTAATAGACTACAGAGTAGCATCATTATGAATGCCAATGATATTGATGCTTCTGCTCTAGGTATTTCGCCTTTATTATCAGCACTTAAACTCAGTCTTAAGGGTGAGCTGAGTAGTGACTTTAAGGATAATCATTCTTTTAGAGCCTCGGCTGAAGGTATGCAGTTTGCATTCGATGGAGAACTGATTAAACCTAATAAAGTAGATTTATCGCTGAATACGAATACTAGACAAAGTGCGTTAGCCTTGTCTTCGGGTGACCTTAAGCTGTCGTTGAGTTTAGGTGAAGCTCCTACCAAGTTGATGGGGCGTGCTAATGAACTGACTCTGCTCGGGAAAAAATGGTGGTCAGATGTGCAGACTTCCAAGAGTACTCAGCTTAAGTTAGAGCAGCTTGTAGCCAAATTCCCTGAGCTGGACTTAGATGTAGAGATGGGAACGAATAATGCTCTTAGAGCTTATCTAATCAAATCTCGTTTATCTCTAGAAGGCTTAGAAGGCCAAGTGAGATTGCGTCCAAACTTTGGTATAGATGGGCATATCTTAGCGCGTGATTTGAGGCAAGATACTTTGCGTATTAATTGTGTAGACCTTACTATGAATACGCTTCGTTATCCTCGTAATTCTAAAGGCAACTCAGGACTTGATAGTTTGCGCTTTGTAACTCAGTTAAAGATTGATAAGACTAGATTTCGTCAGCAGAAGCCATTTACTTTGAATTTGTCCCTCAATAACTCCTTGCAAGATGCAGTAGTTGCTCTTGTTCATAAAGGAGAGCATGGGGAGGTAGAGAACCAAATGAAGGTATTGGCTGACTGGACGCAATCTTCATACCGTCTTCATATCCCTGATACAGTTCTAGTACTTGCAGGGAATACCTTGCACGTTAATGATGGGAACTGGTTCAATTTGACTAAGGGGAACTATTTCTTTAGTGGAAATCTTAATTTGACTAATCCTCAAAACAATGCGAATCTAAGCTTCATCGCTGATCATCGAGAATATAAAGAGCAGGAGGCTCTCCTATCGGTGAAGGGTATTGCTTTGCAAGATTATAGAGCCCTAGGGCTACCCAATCTGAGTGGAACACTCTCAGGAGATATTGACTATGCTAGAGAGGGGGATATTCATAAGCAGCCTGTTATTAGTGGGGATTTGGCGATACAGGGACTTAGTTATGAGGATAAGAAATTAGGCCACTTTGCTATGGCTCTCTTCTATCAGCCTCGAACAGATGGTACTCATGACTTGACGACCGAAATAAGTTATAAAGGTAAGCAGGCGCTTAGCATTAATGGTATTTATGATGCGAAGAGCAAAGACCCCTTGAAAGCAACTCTCAAACTCAAAGAGTTCCCAATGGAAATTGCTAATCCTTTTACGTCGTCTTACCATACATATTTAGCGGGTTCTGTAAGTGGAGATTTGCAAATGAGTGGTTCTTTATCAGACCCTCAATTACTTGGTTCGCTTAAGACACAAGCAGGTAAAATTGATTTGCAGGATTATGCGACTACACTCTTGCTCGATAGTTTGCCCCTACAAGTCAATAAGGACCGCATAGAGTTTGATAACTACGCACTACATTCAAGTGTAGACCTTGTTCATCCTTTACTTCTGAATGGATATATCCATACGCATGGCTCTTCGATGATGAATGCTAACCTGAGCATTACTGCGAATGAAGTTAAGTTGATGGAGCAAATGCGCCCTAAGTTGGATAACCAGGTCGTTTATGGTCGTTTGATTTCGTCGGGAGATATTCGCATAAATGGTTCTCTTATGAGTCCTCGTGTGCGAGGTCGCTTAGATGTATTGAGTGGTACAAGTTGTACTTATGTCATGAAAGAATCTGTTCTAGATAACTCAGATAAATCTGTTGGTTTGGTTGAGTTCAAGGATTTCGCAGATACACTTTTCTTGGATAAGGCTCCTGTTAGTACTCGTGATTTAGGTGGTATGGATATGAATTTATCTATTCATATTGACCCTACTGTGCGCTTCAATGTTAATCTTACACCTGATGGTAGGGACTACATGAATATGCAGGGAGGAGGTAATCTGCAATTCCGCTATCGTCCTTATGGCGAGATGTCTCTTATCGGTAGATATGATATGAGCGGTGGTGGCACTCTTCAGTATACGTTGCCTGTGGTTGGAAGCAAGCATTTTGCTATTGACCCATCAGGTTATATTGCGTTTGATGGAGATGTGATAAATCCTACCATAGACTTCATGGCTACCCAAAAGGTACGAGCCTCTGTTGGGGATGCAACTAATGGAAAGACTAACTTTAATGTAAGTATTAAGGCTAAAAATCGTATTGACAATATAAACTTAGGTTTTGATTTGTCTGCGCCAGAGAACTTATCTATACAGAATAGGCTAGTTGCAATGAGTAGTGAAGAGCGAGCCAAGCAGGCCATTGGCTTGTTGGCTACGGGTACTTTCTTAGGAAGTAGTGGGGCAAATAACCTAGATTTGAATGAGACATTCTCTGCATTGATACAGAACCAAATTAACACTGTAGCTGGTAGTTTGCTAAGTGGTACGGACCTCAGTGTGGGTATGAACCTTAATGAGAATAGTCTTTCAGGAGTTAACCGAGCAAGTTATACTTATAGCTTTAGTCGTCGCTTCTATAATGACCGTATTAGGGTTGTTGTAGGTGGGAAGATACAAACCGGAGAGAATGCTACTAATAGTGGTCAGCAGTTTATTGATAATGTATCCGTAGAGTATCAAATGGATAAGGCAGGAGAGCGATTTGCTCAGGTATACCACAAGCGTATCACGGATAACGTTATTGAAGGTGAATATAGTGAAACAGGTGTTGGTTTACTCTTGCGAAGGAAGTTAAGTAAACTGAGTGATTTCTTCAGATTTAAGCGTAAGCGCAAACCGCTTCCAACAGATAGTACCAAGAGCAAATCAAAACCTTCACATCTCTTTATGTTACCTCCGCAAAAGAGTGAAGAGGGCGAGAAGAATTAGTATTCTAAACTAAAAAACTATGTGACTAGGCAGTATCAGATTTTATTCTGATACTGCCTAGTCTTATATTGAAACTTAAGAGAGGAAAGTATCATGTACGTTTCCTAAAGTCAAAACCTCGGCGTGGTCTGTACAGACTACACGTGTAGTCTGTACAAACTTCAGCCGTAGTTTGAAGAGACTACAGCTGAAGTCTGCAGATTACTCTGTAAGTTTATGATTTAGAGTTAGTATGCTTGCCTAGTCATAAAGGTTTTTATAAGGATTATTGTACTTTATGTTGGTTGTGAAGATGGGCAAGGATTGAGTAATTCTAAGGAAACCGCTGTTTTCTCCCTAGGCTAAACGTTCAGCCTATACTATGTTTAGTTGAAAAACGGGCCGTATCAAGATTATCTTGATACGGCCCGTTTTAGGTATTTCGTTTTGCTTATTATGAAAATACTAAAGCTTGAAAAGGTAGCGAAGACCAGCCCCAAATCGAAGTTCAGCAGAACCTCCATAAGGGTCTTCTCTTCTCGTTGACCATATATCTTGAAAGTCGTATTGAATATGCCCCTCAAGTTCTATTCTATGACGATTGCCTAATTTAATACTAACGCCTGGACCGCCAGTGAGTCCCCAAGCTATTTTGTTTTTAATGGGTAGTGCGTGCCGTGTTTGTTGTTGCTCACTAAAGCCCGTACCTTGTATGCTGGAGTTATCGCCTAGATAATAGCCAATAAAAGGACCTGCATTGACGAATACTCTCGCCAATTTGTTCTCTAAATAAAGATGTGAGAGGATAGGCATTTCTAGATAATTGATATCTCTGCGATAAGCTTTTCCCCTTGTATCCTCATCAAAGCGTTCGGTCCAACCAGTTTGTACATAGTTCAGACCAATTTCTATTGAAGCTCCCTTTTCTAAATCTATGCGTGTTAGGGCTCCAAAGTGTGTACCTAAATGCTGATTTTGTTGTACTGTTGGGACAAATTGGTAACGCGATAGTTGCAGTCCTCCACTAAGACCAACCCACATAGATTTAGGATAGGTAGAGCGTTGGGCAACGGACCATGTGCTACAAATAAGTAGAGCTATAGCTGTAATTGATAATCTGACACCTTGCATATCCTTATAGAGATTGTTTGCTCGTAGTGCCATCTTGCTCGAAGGTTACAAAATAGAAGCGGCTATTTGTATATCCCTTATGAGTTTTGCTCGGTAGTACTTCAATATCCATCTGCAAGCCATCGCTAGGTAGGCGACTTCCATTATTGATAAAGTTATTACCATAGGCAGCATTAGCACGGATGAAATAACGGGCAACATCATAGCCGAGAACACTATATTTAGGATAGGAGTCTGTTACACGCTTGTTGTACCAAGCATTGAACTTAGTAAGAAACTGTTTCGCCTCACTTGTATTCTTATCAAAGAAGAATGTCGTATAGATTGTAGTTCCGTGCTGATGAGCTTGGCGAAGGAATGCATCGCCATAACTTTGCCATTGAGGATAGCCAAAGACACTACTAGCTCGATTATTTCCAAGAGATTGCATTATTGCAAAAGCAAGGTCCTTATCTGCTGTTGTAGGTACAACAACTACATCACGTCCCATTAGGCTTAGGCTATTGCTTGAGATATTTACTACTTGATAATTGATTTGAGCTTCTCTAAGAGCATATTTTAGGCGAGCTGAAAATGCATCATCTGCATCTTCATTTCTACGAGCAAATATCACAGTTTTACGGCGATATTTATTGATGAACTCAGGAATCACTCTATTGATAACTTCGCTTGGAGCTTGATTTAATTGAATCAAGCGACTATTATCAATGTTAGTAGCATTGGAGAATGGTACAATATACAAGCCTGTATGGTTGGCTTGAGCTATAATACTAGCCTGTTCGTCATTGACTCCTCCGATAATTAAATCATGACCTTGTATAGCTCCACTGAAGATGTGATTTGTTACGTCTCCATCCTCATTAGCTTCTAAGGCTGTTAGATGAATGCTGATGCCATCCTTCTTTAAGTCGTTTACACCCATGAGGAACCCTTGGTAAAACTCAAGGTAACGTGTAGCCTTTCGGAAGGGCAACATAAGAAGAACTTTTACCCTATCAATGTTCTTAACTACCTCTGTGCGTACATTTGTAGTATCGGGATTGTTTATTTTGGTAACTTCTTGATTTTTAGGGATGTTTAGTACCATTCCTACGGGAAAGTTATAGGCACTTATACCAGGGTTGGCAGATATGAGAGCCTCCTCACTAACCCCATAGTTACGAGCAATGCGATACAGAGTTTCACCTGCTTCAATTGTATGTTTGCTCCCTTTTTTATCATTTTGAGGTTGCGTTTTGATAGGAGCTACTGTGGCTGTAGTAGAAGTTGCATTATTGGAGGCTTCCTTTTTGTAGTCAGCTCCAGTATATATAATAAGCTTGTCTCCTGGCTTAATACTACCCTTGGCCCAAGGATTTAACTCAAAAACTTTCTCAATAGATGTGCGATAGGTTTGAGCAATGCTATACACCGTCTCATTATCTTTAACGCGGTGTTCAACGATGCGCTTCCCCTGGGCTGATAGAGTATGTAAGGTGAGCAACCCTGCAGCGATACAAGTATATATCTTAGTTAAATGTTTCATATTTATCTTCTCATTTTTTTTGCAAAGATACTTTACTTTTGCTTATTTAAGAGGTTACACACATCAAAGTATATAGAAAGTGATATGTAGGTGTTATTTTGTGATGACGAGAAATGGGTGTTTGGATTTTAAGATAATTAATTCTACTTTTGCAGTATCAGAATGTGTTGAAAATACTGAAATAATGATGAATTTGAATAATAATAAAAGTTGGTGGCGCACTCATGGTAATATATCGTGAGTGAGGCACTGCATACTTTTATCGTTAGTTTAATTTATCTACGAAATACGGAGGCTTGTCGTTACTCACGGCAAGCCTCTTTTGTTTGTATCCAAGCGACAATACTTAATTGTAAGACAATTCTCTAAAATATTATTTACCTTTTAATTCTATAAGATTATGACATCCTTTCAAGCATCCTTTCAAGTTGATGCAAATGGTTTTTATGGCAAATTTGGTGGTGCTTTTGTTCCCGAAGTTCTGTTGCCTAACATTCAAGCTCTGCAAGAGGCTTATCTTCCTATTATTGAGAGTGAAGATTTTCAACGAGAATTTCACGAGTTATTGCGTGATTATGTAGGTAGGCCTAGTCCACTTTATTTCGCCCGTCGACTTAGTGAAAAGTATGGGGCTAAAATCTATCTTAAGCGTGAAGACCTTAATCATACAGGCGCACATAAAATCAACAATGCTCTAGGGCAAATACTCCTAGCTAAGCGCATGGGGAAGCGTCGTATCATCGCTGAGACAGGTGCAGGACAGCATGGTGTGGCTACAGCTACAGCTTGTGCGCTTATGGGAATGGAATGTTGCATATATATGGGTGCTGTCGATGTGGAGCGTCAGCATGTCAATGTAGAACGTATGCGCATGCTTGGTGCAACAGTAATTGCGGCAGAGAGTGGTAATAAAACCCTTAAAGATGCTGTCAATGAAGCCTTAATAGCTTGGTGTGAGCGACCTGAAGATACATTCTACCTTATAGGTTCTGCTGTAGGACCACACCCTTATCCCGATATGGTAGCACGTCTTCAAAGCGTCATCAGTAAGGAAATAAAAGGACAACTTCAAGAGAAGGAAGGGCGTGATTATCCTGATTACCTCATTGCTTGTATCGGAGGTGGCTCGAATGCAGCTGGAGCAATGTACCATTATCTAGATGACAATAGGGTACAAATAGTATTAGGTGAAGCTGGAGGTCTTGGAAAAGATAGTGGGGCGACGGCTGCAACAATAAATATCGGTACAGAAGGAGTGTTGCATGGTAGTCGCACGCTTGTAATTCAAACACCAGAGGGAGAAGTGGTGGATCCGTATTCTATATCAGCTGGATTGGATTATCCCGGTATTGGACCGCTTATCTCGCATCTTGCTGACCAAAAGAGGGCTACAGTATTATCTATTAATGATGATGAGGCTTTGCGTGCAGCCTTTGAACTTACACGCTTGGAAGGGATTATTCCCGCATTAGAAAGCAGTCATGCGCTAGCTTTACTCCCACATTTGACTTTCCAAGCAGACGATGTCGTTGTTGTCAATGTTAGTGGTCGTGGAGATAAAGATATATCTACCTATTTAGCTCACAAAGCGGAAATCTTAGGAGAATAAGATTTTAGTCCTTTTCTTAATCGCTAGATAAGTCAGCGTGATTGGCGTCTTGCTACTCACGCTGACTCTTTTCTTTCTGGAGATGTATTATATGATAGACTTTTTATGCAGCAAACAAGCATATAATTGATTATCTTTGTAGCCTAATAAAAATAAGAGATAATTGTATTATATGATGACATCGAAAGAGATAAGAGAATCCTATAAATCATTCTTTGCTAGCAAAGGACACCAGATTGTACCCTCAGCTCCTATGGTAGTTAAGGGCGACCCAACGCTTATGTTTACAAACGCAGGGATGAATCAATTTAAAGATATAATACTTGGGCATGCAGAAATCAAGTATCCTCGTGTAGCAGACTCTCAGAAGTGTTTGCGTGTGAGTGGTAAGCATAATGACCTTGAGGAAGTTGGGCATGATACCTATCACCACACGATGTTTGAAATGCTGGGTAACTGGTCTTTTGGTGACTATTTCAAGAAAGAAGCAATCGAATGGGCTTGGGAATTTCTTACAGAAGTTCTTAAGGTAGATAAGAGCCGATTATATGTTACGGTTTTTGAGGGAGCAGAAGATGAAGGTCTACACCGAGATGAAGAAGCCGCTGGATATTGGGCTCAGTATCTTCCTCAAGAGCGTATCCTAAATGGTAATAAGCACGACAATTTCTGGGAAATGGGAGACCAAGGTCCTTGTGGTCCATGTTCAGAAATTCATATCGATATACGTTCGGAAGAAGAACGCAAGGCTGTAGATGGTTTGACATTGGTTAACCAAGGACATCCTCAGGTTATTGAGATTTGGAACCTTGTGTTTATGCAATTCAACCGCAAGGCTGATGGCTCATTAGATAACCTTCCTAACCATGTTATTGATACTGGTATGGGCTTTGAGCGTCTGTGTATGGCGATTCAGGGCAAAACATCTAACTACGATACAGATGTATTCACGCCAATTATTCAAGCCATCTCAACTCTAACGGGAGTAAACTATGGGGCAGATGCTAAGAGCGATGTCGCTATGCGCGTTATTGCTGACCATATCCGTACGATTGCTTTTGCTATTACTGATGGTCAATTGCCATCAAATGCTAAGGCTGGGTACGTCATTCGTCGTATCTTGCGTCGTGCTGTGCGTTACGGCTATACTTTCCTAGGAAGAAGAGATGCCTTTATGTATAGCCTAATTCCTGCCCTCATTGACTCTATGGGTGATGCTTACCCCGAACTTATCAAGGGTAAGGACCTTATCCAACGCGTGATTAAGGAGGAGGAAGAAAGTTTCTTACGCACATTGGAAACTGGTATCCGTCTTCTCGAAAAGAAAATAGAGGAGCTCGGCAGTAATAAGACCTTGAGCGGTGATGACGCTTTCGTTCTATATGATACCTATGGTTTCCCTCTAGACCTTACAGCCTTAATCCTTTCGGAGCATGGTTGTAGTCTTGATGAAGAGGGCTTTAATGTGGCTATGGAGGCTCAGCGAGCTAGAGCGCGTAATGCAGCAGCCCTAGATACTGAAGACTGGGTTATTCTTCGTGAAGGAGAAACAACATTCTTGGGTTACGATTACACCGAATGTGATACAGAAATTCTTCGTTATCGTAAGGTTAAGCAGAAGAATAAGGAATACTATCAAGTAGTGCTTTCGTCTACACCATTCTATGCTGAAATGGGTGGTCAAGTAGGGGATAGCGGTTACCTCACAGACGGCACAACGAAGTATGAAGTCTTCGATACTAAGAGAGAAAATAATCTGCCTGTGCATTTGATGACTAAGCTTCCTGAGGATGCAAGCTGTGAACTAACAGCTGTTATCAATATAGAGAAGCGTCATGCGGCAGAGGCTAACCACACAGCTACGCACCTTTTACATGAGGCTCTACGCGAAATCTTAGGGACTCACGTTGAGCAGAAGGGTTCATTTGTATCACCTGATGTTCTTCGTTTTGACTTCTCTCACTTTAGCAAAGTTGAACCTAGTGACTTGCGCAAGGTTGAGCAACTCGTAAACGAACGTATCCGTGAAAACTTCCCTAGAGAAGAATTCCGTAATGTGCCTATTGCTGATGCTCAAGCAATGGGAGCAATGGCTCTTTTTGGCGAAAAGTATGGCGAGGAAGTTCGTGTACTTAAATATGGAACATCAGTAGAGCTCTGTGGTGGTACTCACGTATCAGCAACTGGACGTATTGGTTTCTTCCGTATTATTAGCGAAAGTTCTGTTGCTGCTGGTGTACGCCGTATCGAAGCCGTAACAGGTGCTGGAGCAGAGAAGATGCTTTACCAAGTAGAAGATTTGCTTAAGGAGGTGAAGGAGTTATTTAATAATAATCCTCAAATCATTACGGCTATCAAGAAGACAATAGAAGAGAATGCCGAACTTGCACAGCAAGTACAAGCTGTTCTAAAGGAAAAGGTAGCAAGCGTTAAGCAATATCTATTAAGTCAAAGAGAAGAGCTCGGAGGAATACGTATCTTTAAGGTTCAGCAGAATGTATCAGCTGAATTGATTAAGGATTTAGCTTTCCAAATTGCAGGGGAATTGACTGAAAGCTTCATCTTTATCGGTGCTACAAATGAAGGTGGTAAGCCTAATCTAACTTTGATGCTTAGCCGTGACTTGGTAGAGTCTAAGGGTTGGAACGCTTCAAATATATTACGTTCGGCAGCTAAGCATATCCAAGGTGGCGGTGGAGGTCAGCCTCATTTTGCTACTGCAGGGGGTAAGCGTGTCGAAGGTCTTGATGAAGCTGTACAGCAAATCCTTAGTGAGACAGTCGGAGCATAATTCATGAGATTATGATTATAGGTCATAATATATTAGTAAGCAAGGCAATTCCTTTTCTTAAGGAGTTGCCTTGCGACTCTTTGTTCTTCGCGATAGATGACGCTTGTTATTCAGCGTTGCCAGATGATTTTGTTCGCTTTATAACCACTTATCCTAGTCTTAGGTTAGAGATTGTGAGTGAGGAAAAGGATACGGCCTTGCTTGCTCGTGTTTGGAATTGGTTACATAAAGAGGGTGCAAGTCGGAAGAGTGTTCTCGTATTGATTGGAGGAGGAACATTAACGGATGTCGGAGGTTTTGCTGCTGCTACCTATATGAGAGGTATTCGTACGGTCAATATCACAACGACATTACTCGGTATGGTTGATGCCTCTGTAGGAGGGAAGACCGCTATTGATTTTGGTGGAGTAAAGAACCTAATAGGGGCTTTCCATCTACCTGAAGAGGTTATTATAGATACTCTCTTCCTAGACACACTCCCTATAAATGAGATATATTCAGGTTTCGGAGAAGTGATAAAGACAGGCTTGTTAAGTGGTCCCGATTTATGGCATAAGGTCTGTGCTTGTGAACCTCAGCAAATGCTTGGTGAGGATTGGCTAGAGCTGATATCTAGATGTATTGAGTATAAGGCAGAGATTGTATCCCTAGACCCAGAAGAACGTAATGGTAAACGTGCTGTACTTAATCTAGGTCATACTGTGGGGCATGCTCTAGAAACCTTTAGCCGAGAGGTTGCTTATAGTCGTTCATTGATGCACGGGGAAGCAGTCGTCATCGGACTTATTGTTGAGTCTTACTTGGCTTATAAGCATCTAGGCCTAGATTTGTCTATTCTACGTACGTTAATGGGATTAGCTCGAGAGCATTACCCTCAATATCAATATGTATGTAAAGCTTATCCTCGTTTGATTGAACTTATGAAGATGGATAAGAAGAATTCCGACCACCTCATTAGGTTCGCTCTCTTGACCAAATTGGGAAACGCTGAAGTTTGGCAAACGGATAATGTAGCTTTAATAGAGGAAGCTTTGGACTTTTACCGAGAGGCTTTTGGAGGTTAAGATAAATATATTATCTTTGCAGAGCAAAAGAATAAGCGTTTAGACCTTATTCTTTGGCTACGGGATGTAGCTCAGCCCGGTTAGAGTACACGTCTGGGGGGCGTGTGGTCGCTGGTTCGAATCCAGTCATCCCGACTAAGTTTTTGTGATGCGCCTGCTAAACAGATAGAATGTTTGGCAGGCGTATTCTTTTAGGGGCTATGATAGCATTTGAAACAAGGCTAAATGTTTAGCCGATGTCACGTTCAGTAGAAAAAGGGCTGTATCAAGGTTACCTTGATACAGCCCTTAGTTTGTATAGAATGGTTGTTCGTTATTTTATTTGCTAAATTCGCTGGTAAAGTGGAAGCGAATATCAGGGAAATCTTGTTGCGCCATCATCAAAACGTAAGCACTATCGGCAAGATAAACATCACGTCCCGATAGGTCCTTTGCCATAAATTGAGCTTTACGCTTCTTGAAGTTCTCAAGAGCTTCAGGATTATCACTCTCAATCCAACAAGCCTTATGAAGGCTTACTGGTTCCCAACGGCAGGCTGCTCCGTATTCATGTAGCAAACGATATTGAATAACTTCAAACTGAAGTTGTCCAACAGTACCAATAATCTTGCGTCCATTAAATTGGTTTGTGAAGAGCTGAGCTACACCTTCGCCCATGAGTTGGTCAATACCCTTAGCAAGTTGTTTGGTCTTCATCGGGTCTTGGTTTTCAATATACTTGAATTGCTCTGGTGAGAAGCTAGGTAATCCCTTAAAGTGCAGAACTTCTCCTGCTGTTAGCGTATCTCCGATGCGGAAATTGCCCGTATCTGGAAGACCGATAATGTCTCCAGCAAAAGCCTCCTCCACAGTCTCTTTCTTCTGAGCCATGAATGCGGTAGG
>QWCF01001235.1_pt1 | contig 21514 bp, 19 predicted proteins | sample 1972521 | NCBI WGS metagenome assembly QWCF01 (sample SAMN09866715, study PRJNA288562) | Human oral metagenome isolate term4_saliva, whole genome shotgun sequencing...
CACTGCGCGTTCGCCAGCTGGGCGGCATCAACTACCACAGCATTGAGGGCGAGACCTGCCATGTTGTCTGCAGAGATGGCTCCGTTGTTGATGGTCAGGTAATCTGCAATCACCACTCCGTTCACGTCTTTGAAGACGCTCGAACTATGGAGCGCAACGAGGACAACATGTCCATCTCGCTTATTGCTGATGTTTCTTCTGCTGAAGAGGCTCGTGCGCTGGGCGTCTCAGAGGGTGCAGTTATTGCCATTGATCCTCACTTTGAGATGTATGACAACGGCTATATGGTTTCTCGCTTTATCGACGATAAGGCTTGTGTTGCAGCGCAGCTTCATACGCTCCGTTGGCTTGCACAGTCTGGCGAGAAACCCCTCTATAACACCTTGTTTGCATTCCCCATGTACGAGGAGATTGGTCACGGCGGCGCATTCTTGCCTGTTGAGGTAGATGAGTACGTATCGCTGGACATTACCCTTATTGGTCCAGATTACAATTCAAATGAACACCACGTAGGCATCATTGTTTCTGATATTCGCTCGCCTTACGATTGGGAAGTTTCCAACAAGCTTATTGCCTGCGCGCAGGAGGTTGTTGAGCCAGAAAAGTGGAATCAGCAGGTTGCCTTCCACTTCTCAACTGATGCTAACGCTGCATATTTCTCCGGCAATAATCTTAAGAGCGGCGCATTTGGTCCAGCATGTCTCAACACTCACGGTCGTGAGCGTTGCCACATTGATGCAATCATCGGTACCGAGAATCTGTGCCGCGCTTACGTCCTTGGATATGGCGAGAAGAACTAGTTTTTCTCGCCATGAGTGCATCTTGTTCTCATAGAGGTATCAAATAGTTTGTAAGATATGCTGTATATCGTGTGAATTTTGCCGTAGACGTGATAAGGTAGCCTCAGTTAACTTTTCGAGTCAGGAGTTATTCATGGATAGACGTTCGTTCCTTAAGCTTGCAGGTCTTATTCCAGCTACAGCACTGTTTGGCTGCAAGGGAACAGACCAAGAGAAGTCTCAGGACGCCACAAAAGATGAGGCTAAGAAATCTGATCCCGTTGCAGTAAAAGTTGCAACGCTCAAAGGACCTACTGCCATGGGCTTGGTTAAGTTCATGAGCGAGGTTGAGGCGCAAAATATCACCGATAACAACTACTCGTTTGAGATTTTGGATGCCCCTGATCAGGTAGTTGCTAAGGTTGCTCAGGGCGATGTTGACGTCGCATCTATTCCTGCAAACCTTGCAGCTACGCTCTTTAACAAGACCAAAGGTGCCTATAAGGTAGCTTGTCTTAACGTATTGAACGTCCTTTACATTGTTGAGACGGGTAGCGCTATCTCTAAGCTTACTGACCTCAAGGGAAAGACGCTCTACGCTTCTGGAAAGGGCGCAGTTCCAGAGTACACACTGTCCTACCTGCTGAGTAAAAATGGTATGACACTTGGTGAGGACGTCCAGGTAGAGTGGAAGAGTGAACATACCGAGTGTGTTGCTGCTCTAGCTCAAGATCCAGAGGGAATTGCACTGCTCCCACAGCCTTTTGTTACGGTGGCCCAAACCAAGAATAGCCAGATTCGCGTTGCAATCGACCTTGGCGCTGAGTGGGAGGCTGTCAATCCTCAGTGCTTTCTCACTACAAAGACTCTGTTGCGTTTGCGGTTGATCATCCAGATGATGCCGCCACACTTGTGGGCAAATACGGTATTGTTCCAGAGCCTATTGCCAAGGTTGCGCTGCCTAAGTGTAATATTACGTATATTGATGGTACAGATATGAAGAGCGCACTTTCAAGTTACTTAGGCATTCTGGCTGAGGCTAATTCTCAGGCAGTAGGCGGACAGGTTCCTGGAGACGATTTCTACTTTGGCGCATAACCCGCACATAAAAGCTAGTATTTCTGCCCGAGGTGGCGCCGAGAAAGGCGCTGCCTCGGCAGATTTTTCTGTCGAGAAAAACGATCAGGCCCAAAGCGCAGGTCAGACCCAAGGTGCGGGCCGCGTGCAAGGCAAACCGACTGCGCGCAAAGTTGCTTCTAGCTGGGGAGCACGTTTAGGCGCACTGGTATTTTGGCTTGTCGTGTGGCAGATAGCTGCGGTTGTCATCAATCAGGATATTGTTTTAACTTCACCTATTCAGACCATTCAGACGCTTTTCTCGCTAGCTCAACTACGCGAGTTTTGGGTTTCTATTGGTCTTTCTCTTTTGCGTATTTTTGCTGGTGGAGCACTTGCTTTTACCGTTGGCTCCTTGCTGGCATTTTTGAGCTTTAAGTACAAGCTGATCAAGATTCTTTTTGAGCCGCTTATTTCTACAATCAAATCAATTCCCGTAGCATCCTTTGTCATCTTGCTACTTATCTGGGTTCGCACGCCCTACCTTTCAATTTCAATTTCATTTTTGATGGCACTTCCTATCATCTACATTGCGGTACTTGAGGGGCTCCTCAGCACTGACCAGCAGCTCATTGAGATGGCTGATGTATACCAAATTCACGGCTGGCAACGCATTAAAGCAATTTATTTGTCGCAGCTTATGCCTTCGCTTAAGACAGCAACCTCACTTGCCATGGGGTTTTGCTGGAAGTCGGGAATTGCTGCCGAGGTCATTGGACTTCCCACGTTCTCCATTGGCGAGCACCTCTATAACGCTAAAGTGTATTTGGATACGCCAGCCCTTTTTGCGTGGACGCTTGTGGTTATTGTGATGAGCGCGCTTGGCGAGAAGATCGTGATGCGGTTAGTTTCATGGGCTGCTGCAAGGCTAGAAAAGAGCTGCTCATGAGTATGAACACAACTAATTGTGCCTATGCAACCAAGCAGTTGCTTGAGGTAAAAAACATCACTAAATCGTTTGGTAGTACGGTTGTGCTTGATGATTTTTCCTACAAGTTCGAGAGGGGGGTGTACGTACTCTCTGAGCCCTCTGGAGCAGGTAAAACAACACTTCTTCGTATTCTTTGTGGTCTTGAAGTGGCTGATTCAGGCACAGTGCTTAAATCGCCTGACGCTAAAACGGTCATGATGTTTCAGGAAGATAGACTGCTAGAAAACTTGAGCGTTATGGCAAATATCATGCTTGCTATACAGTTGCACTCAAAGGAGCAAAAACAAAGCGCTCGAGAGCGTATTAAAGAGGCGCTTTGTGGGGTAGGACTTGAAGGAACAGAAAACAAGCCTGTTTCTGAGCTTTCCGGTGGTCAAAAGAGACGCGTTGCTCTTTTACGTACACTCTTTGCAGATGCAGACATTTTGCTCTTTGATGAGCCGCTCAAGGGATTAGACGAAGCACTTAAGCAGCAGGTTATTGCCTCCGTCAAACCGTTCATTGAATCAAAAGTTGTAATTTGGGTAACCCATACTCCTGAAGAAGTAAAACTGCTAGGCTCTTATACAGCACTGCAGTTATAGGAGTGAACTACATGTATAAGGTAATTCTCGCCGGCGGAATGGCGTCTGGTAAATCAACTGTTTCTAAAATGTTTGAAGCAGCAGGTGGTCTGCGCTTTGACCTTGATGAGGTTTCTCGTAGACTTCTGAGACCTGGATGCGAGTGTACGTATCGTGTGGCAGAGGCTTTTGGTAACGATTTGCTAGACCCTGTTACTCATGAGATTAATAGGCGAGAGCTTGGTCGCAGAGCTTTTGCCACTAGAGAATCTGCTGAGCTCTTAGAAGAGCTTGAGATGCCTTTTATCAGGGAATATATGCGTCAATTCCTTACAAAAGAGGCTCCTGCTGCAGATGCTCAGTTCTGCTTTGTAGAGGTTCCGCTGCTTGACCGCGTTGAAGACTTGCTTGAGCTGGTTGATGAAGTTGTCGTTGTTGTAGCGCCTTTGGAACTGAGAGCAGAACGCGCTGAACAGCGAGGATCTTCTCGCCAAGAGTTTGAGCAGCGTATAGCGCATCAGCCTTCCGATACGTATTTGCGTAATCAGGCAGATACAGTGTTTGTAAACTCTGAAGGCTTCGATGATCTTAAAGCACAGGTAGAGCTTTGGTTAAACGCTCGGTTTAACCAGCATTCAGAGCAATAAGTTATAGCTTACGCGCACGGCCTCTAGAAGGGCGTCCTCAGTGAACTCTCTACCTTGGCAGCTGCATCGTCAAAGGTAATTTCAAGGCAGTTCTTGAGCATGTTTTGGCCAACACAATAAATGCCATCGTTAACACATGCGCTGCCAATAGCAACTGCCTTGTTAAACACAGCTTTCTGGTCAAAGACAGGAACACCATTTTGCTTAAGGAACGAGAAGACTTCTTGAGGGGTATCCAGTTTCTTAACAGAAGCATCTGCCTTGAGAAGGTCTTCAAGCTCTTCTTTTGCAGGTTGGGCAACACTGCCGCCGATAATTATTGCCATTTGATAGCAAGCTGCACAAAGGTCAGAGCGTCCTAGCTTCCACTCCATATAGGCCAGGCGATAGTACACCAGTGCAACATCTGAGCTGGAGAAAATATGTGCGATAAGGTCTTTGAGCAGCTTTGCAGCTTCAAAAACTTTTGACTGATCTTCTAATGTTCTTACCAATAGCAGCGTTGCATCAATTCCCAAAGGAGAAATTCTATGGGCTTCTTGTGCATAGCGTTCTGCTTTTTCTGGCTGTTCAAGCAGGTTATAGGCGCGAGCCATTCTTGCTAAAGACATAAAATAGGTGTCTGGAATAAGCACCAGTTTTCTTGGCTCGTTGGGGAATGCAAGGTTATAAGCTACGCGCTCTGAGAGGGAATCAAAATATCTGTAGATAGAATCAGAGTCATCAAGGTATAGACCCATATCAAGGGTTGGTGAAACCTGAGACTCAAGTTCTGTAAGCACCTTTTCTAGAGCGTCTGCATCTGGCTCTCCATCCATGATGTTATTTATGGATTGAAGCGTTTTTTGCAAAGGCGAACCAAAGAGGAATTTCTCGGCCATAGACCTTCTGTCCGAGAAATCAATAGTACCTTCAACCAGGCCATGGATGACTCTATCAAAGCCTTCAATGGCATAAATATCAGAAGTTGAAGCTTTTGCTTCTTCAAATTTACCAACTGCATCTGCAGTAGAGGCATCTTTTGGAATGTTGTTGAGAGTGGTGTTCCAAAGTCTAATGCGATGAGATGCCTCAGAGTAGCCAAGGTCACTCACCTTTTGAGCTCCACAAACAGCAGTAACTGCTGGCGAGCAGGGGCGATCAGACAGGTCTGGCATTTCAAAGAAACTACGAGGAGAAACCCACTCGTCCGTTTGCTTCATAAAAGGCTCAACCTCGCTAAACCAACCTTCAGAGTCAAAAGAAACTCTGAGCGCCGGATCTTGTGGGAAGCTGTTGCCGTCAATTTGAGTGTTTGCTGCAGTAGGCAGCAGGCGAGCAAGAGCATCCTCGTTTAGGTCCATGGATAAGACAATACGCTCTTCTCCGCGCAAGCTGCCGTTGATGCAGACGCGAGAGATTTTGCAGCTTTGAAGTGCCATACGAGCCACGCAAAGAGAAGTACGCAGTGCGTAAGCGCGTGCTGCCGCAATTTGCTCTGACTTTTCTGCAGATAAGAAGCTAAAGCAGCGAGGACGAGCTACAAAGAACTCAAATACCAAAATATCAAGCTGTGGATTGTAAGAGAAGTTGTACACCATCCTAAAAGGGAATGGCGTGTTTTCAACATAGTTGGCAAACCAGAGACGCTTCATCCAGTCTGAGCTGCCATCAGCGTTACCGCTAAAAGGAGCAACTTGCTCAGAAAGAGAAGCTGACTTGGGCATGAGACTTGCTACCTGCGAGAGGGTAGTACGAACAAGCTGAAGATCTGTCTCAGAAGCATGTGTATTCTTTAGGGCTTCAACATCTTGTGAAATGTTGAGGATTGCTTCTGTTGCAATAAAAGCATCGTACTCTTCTGGTGCGCACTCCAGTGTGTTAGCGTTGAACCACCAGCGACCCGTTCTGTCTAGCTTATGAACATCGCCCTTGGGCAGATTGGTATTCTCGAGATTTTTAGAGCGCATCAGCATCTCTTGAAGACCAGCCTCTGCAATCTGATTGTTTGCAACAAGGTCTTTAAGAGCGGCAATGACATTATTTGAGCGCAGCAAAATCTTCTCTAGGGTTGAACCCTGAGGTTGTTTTGAAGCTTTATTTAGCGAGAAAAGATCTGAGACGCCCAAGCTATCTCCTTTATCTGATGTAACTTGTTTATTTAGGTGCTAGTTTAGCGCATATAGGTAATGTATTTATTACCCGTCACACTTTGAAACTATACTGCAATTTATAAATAGTATAGAACAAGTGTTTCAGTTTTGAGAAGTGGGGTATACTACTTTCACAAGAAAAGGAGAATCTCATGAATGCATCTCATGCTGAAGATCAGCATAAAGAATATATAGGTGCTGAACTGCGCCGATTTGGTCGTGAAGCAGGAGAAGAGAAGCTTCAGGTAGTATCTCCTTTTGAACCCGCAGGTGATCAGCCACAGGCAATAGAAAAGCTTGCCCAAGGAATTGAAGACGGGCTCAGGTACCAGACGCTCTTAGGTGTTACGGGTTCGGGTAAGACCTTCTCTATGGCTAAAACTATCGAGAAGCTCAACCGCCCCACGCTTATTATGGAGCCCAATAAAACACTGGCTGCACAGGTTGCTTCAGAGATGAAGGAGCTCTTTCCTAACAACGCTGTTGTGTACTTTGTCTCGTACTATGACTACTACCAGCCAGAGGCATATGTTCCGCAGTCTGATACGTACATAGAAAAAGACGCTTCCATCAACGAAGAGGTAGAGAAGCTCCGTCACCAGGCAACTTCATCGCTTCTATCTAGACGAGATGTCATTGTAGTTGCATCTGTATCGTGTATATATGGTATTGGTAGCCCTCAAGATTATGCAGGTCTTGCACCTAATGTAGATAAATCCGTTCCTCTTGAGCGCGATGATTTTATTAAAGATCTTATTGATGTCCAGTACGATAGAAATGATTACGATCTACAGCGCGGTATGTTTAGGGTTCGTGGAGACGTTGTTGATGTGTTCCCGCCGTATGCAGAAAATCCGCTGCGTATTGAGTTCTTTGGTGATGAAGTAGAAAGTATTTCAGAGGTTAGTAACGTTACGGGAGAAGTGCTTAGAGAGTTTGATGCTATTCCAATTTGGCCAGCATCTCACTACGTTACTGAGCGTCCAAAGATTACCCATGCTCTTACAACCATCTCGGAAGAGATGGAAGCTCGTGTTAAAGAGCTTAAAGAAAACGATAAATTACTAGAAGCTCAGCGTCTTGCTCAGAGGACAAACTATGATCTAGAGATGCTTGAGACTATGGGTTATTGCAATGGTATTGAGAACTACTCGCGCCATTTAGATGGGCGTGCTCCCGGTGAGCCTCCCTATACGCTCATTGATTATTTCCCTAAAGATATGATTTGTATTATCGATGAGTCACACGTTACGGTTCCTCAAATAAGAGGTATGTATGAGGGTGATAGATCTCGTAAGGTTACGCTGGTAGATCACGGATTTAGACTTCCTTCTGCACTTGATAACAGGCCGCTCAGATTTGATGAGTTTGAAGGACGCATTCCACAGTTCATTTACGTTTCCGCAACTCCTGGAGATTATGAAGAGACGGTTGCTCAGCAACAGGTGCAGCAAATCATTCGTCCAACTGGCCTCCTCGATCCAAAGATTGATGTCAGACCAGTAAGAGGTCAGATTGATGATCTAATTTCAGAGGTCAAAGAGAGAGTGGCAAAAAAAGAGCGCGTTCTTGTTACCACGCTTACTAAACGAATGGCAGAAGATCTTACAGATCACCTGTTAGACGAGGGTATCAAAGTCAACTACATGCACTCAGATACAGCTACACTTGACCGTGTAGAAATCATTAGAGATTTGCGTCAGGGAAAAATTGACGTGCTTGTTGGAATCAACCTTTTGCGAGAAGGACTTGATATTCCAGAGGTTTCTTTCGTAGCTATTCTTGATGCTGATAAAGAGGGTTTCTTAAGAAACAGAAGGTCTCTTATTCAGACTATGGGTAGAGCCGCAAGAAACGCTTCCGGCCAGGTCATTATGTACGCTGATAAAATCACTGATTCTATGCGCATTGCCATTGATGAAACAAAAAGGCGTCGAGAAATTCAGGAAGCGTTTAACAAAGAGCACGGTATTGTGCCTAAAACCGTTAAGAAATCTATTACAGATATTGCAGGTTTTATTGCCGAGGCATCAGAGAACATTGATAAACGCAAGCGCAAAAATGGAGAGTTCTACACCGCCTCAGATGATGAAGACTCTTTAGAAGAGCAGCAAGAATCAATTCTTGAAATGCCTGCAGAGTTGCTTGCTGAAGAGCTACAAAATCTTCCTCGTACAGAGGTCGAAGCAATGCTTTCTGGTATGGAAGCAGAGATGGCAGAAGCATCTGCATCTATGGATTATGAGCATGCAGCAGAACTCAGAGATCAGATTGTTGCCATTAGAAGCCAGCTTGAAGGTACTACATCAGATGATGTTATCAAGAGGCTTAAAACTGGTGCTAGAAAGGGTAGTGCTCACGCAACTCGTAGACGCTATAGAGGCAAGCACTAAGCGTTGTTGTAGTGCTCTACTACAAGCTCAGCTATTCTAATGCCATCTGCAGCAGCACTCATAATGCCGCCCGCATAGCCAGCTCCTTCACCTACAGGCCATATTCCTGGTGTGTTAATGCTTTGTCCTGTTTCATCGCGAGTAATTCTTACAGGAGAGCTTGATCTTGTTTCAACACCCGTAAGCACAGCATCGGGATGAGCAAAGCCATGAAGTTTTTTGTCCATAATTGGAAGGGCTTCTCGCAAGGTTTGTAGGATGTAGGGAGGCAGACAGTCTTCAAGTGAGGTCCAGGTAACACCACGCGGATACGTTGGTTTTACCGAACGCGGTCCAGTAGAAGCTTTCTTGTGTAGAAAGTCACCAACCAGCTGAGCAGGAGCAACATAAGAGCCGCCACCTGCTTTAAAAGCTGCTTGTTCACAAGAGCGTTGCAGCTCAATGCCAGCAAGTACGTCGTCTCCTGGTAGATCTTCTGGATAGACGTTAGCTAACAGGCCGGAGTTGGCATTTTTGCCCGCACGGTCAGACAGACTCATGCCGTTTGTGACTACGCCGCCCTTCTCGCTAGCTGCAGATACAACATAGCCACCAGGACACATGCAGAATGAGAAAGCGCTTCTTCCAGAGGGAAGATGGACGGAGAGTTTGTAAGGGGCTGCTCCAAGTACGGGATTAGTTGCCTCGGGACCGTACAACGATTTATTGATTTGAGACTGAAGATGCTCAATTCGCACACCCATAGCAAAGGTTTTTCTCTCCATAGAAATGCCTTTGTCTTTGAGCATGACATACGTGTCTCTACTTGAGTGACCAGTCGCAAGAATCATTGTGCGAGTCTTTATGGTTTCAGTTTGAGTTGAACCGTCTGGATTGGTCTTCTCAACCTGAATTGCAGAAAGAGAGCCATCTGAGGCTCGCTCTAGGGAGGCGAGTTTTGTTCTAAATGCAACGGTTCCACCCGCTTCTTCAATCATTGTGACAATGTTGGTCACAACGGTGGGAAGAACATCACTTCCTACGTGGGGTTTTGCGTCCCATAAAATGTTTTTCTGTGCACCTGCTTTTACAAAAGTCTCAAGAATAAAGCGGTGAGAAGCACTTTTGGTACCCGTGTTGAGCTTGCCGTCAGAGAATGTACCAGCACCACCAAGACCAAATTGGATGTTGCTCTCAAATTAAGGCCAGCTTTGGCAAGCGTCAGCGCACAAAACAGGCCGGCACATCCAGCTCCTACAACAACGGGACGGTTTTCTGAAGGAGCAGGTTGCGTTGCTTTGGGAAGCGCAAAAGTATTTGGCTCTGCAAGCTTTATATGCTTTGCTGCAGGCCTACCTTGAATCTTGCTCAGAAGTTTTTGTTCCGCTGCAGACCCACCTTTAAGGTTTACGTGATAGGTGAGGATAAGAACAATATCGTTTCTTTTACGTGCATCAATTGAGCGTTTATGCAGCTCATATGAGGTAATCTCATCTGCAGAAACTCGGAGGGTACGTAGAAGCGCGTCAAAACCCACCTTTGATTCTTTAGCAGGATGCTTACGAAGAGGCGCAACATGAACTTTAATGTTTGATACTTCCAGCATGTTAGTTGTCCTCTTTCAAAGATTCGCAATTCTGATCAGCACTTTTTGCGGCAGCCAGACCGGCAACCATACCGCTCTTCCACGCCCACGAGAGGTTAAAGCCGCCGCATTGAGCGTCAATATCAAGAGCCTCTCCCGCAATAAACAGACCAGGAACGCCATGTGCTTCAAGAGTGTTTGAGTCCACTTGATCGATGGAAATTCCACCAATACAGACCTGTGGAACAACTTTGGAGGATGTACCGGTAACGGTAAAAGTGATTTTGTGAGCTTTGGCAACCGTGGCTTCAACTGAGTCATGAGCACCCAGGTAAGCAGCAATCTGTGGGTCGAGAAGACCGTCTGTGGTGTGAGCTTCTACAGCTGCTGCAACTTCCTCTTCCGTAAGCTGAGGGAGAAGATCAATCTCAAGCACGTCACCAGGCAGGGCCGTACGGGACAAGTTAAAAATCATGATGCCCGAGAGTCCAAATGACCTAAAAAGCAGTTCTCCAGATTCCTGTTTGAGCACAGCGGCGTCTCTTACAAGAGCTGCGTGTGCTCGTACGCGCTTTCCATCAAGGCTTGTTGGGGGCTCAGGCTTGCAGGTGAGTGCACAAAGTCCCGGTCGCAGTGAGGTGGTCTGCAACTGAAGGCTTTCAGCAAGTTGTGTGGTTGTGAGTCCACCAGTAGCTAGAACTACTGATGAAGCGTGGACCTTGTAGGTTTTCTCGCCACCAAAGCATTCTTGGAAGGTAACGGTGAAGCCAATGTGCTGGGGCTTTACCGATGTGACTTCTCGTCCCAGGGCAAATTGGACACCTGCTTTTTGCGCTCGCTTGAGCAGCAATGATTGGATGGAGCTTGCTTGTCTGGTAAGAGGGTACATTCTACCTTCGTCTTCTGTAGCCCACGCAAGACCGCTGGACCTAAAGAAAGCCAGGATGTCCGCAAGAAACGTGTCCTTGTCTTTGCAGACAGCCTGAACAAACTCTGGATGAGAGAAATTCTCAAAGCTCAAATCAGCATTAGTAAAATTACAACGACCGCCGCCTGTTGCCAGGATGGTTCTGCCACTCTCTAGTGCTTTTTCAAAGACAACAACGCGCTTATTGACACCAAGAGCCTCAACAGCAGTGATGGCAGCGCAGAGTCCTGCTGCGCCACCACCTAAAATTGCAACATCAATGTTGTCTGGCACCATGAACGCCTGAGCTTGCTTAATACGCTGAGCCTGTGCTGCTTGTCGTTCTTTAATGCGCGTTGTTTGAGCCATAGTAAGAATTACCTTTTGTATTGTGTAAGCACCAGCTTCTAGGACTTACAGGTCAAGAACGCTCTGCGTTGCGTCAGGGACAAGACCTTGAGGAAGCTCCGTACTAAAGGTTCCCTTATCGGCGATCTGCGCAAAGGTTGCATCCATAGGAAGCTGTCCCAAAGGCTTGAGGTTAAATGCTGCTGCGGTTTCGGCAAGCTTTGATGGGCCATAAGGCTCAATGCGCTCATCGCAGTGAGGGCAGGTGATATATGCCATGTTCTCAATCAAACCAAGCACAGGTACATGCATCATTTCTGCCATGCGTACCGCCTTGCCCACAACCATCTGAACAAGATCTTGTGGAGAAGAAACAATTACAACCCCCTCAACAGGAAGGGACTGAAATACGGTCAGTGCAACATCGCCCGTTCCTGGAGGCATGTCAATAAGCAGATAATCAAGGTCACCCCAGTTGCACTGGCTGTAGAACTGTTGGATGGCGCCAGCAACAACAGGGCCTCTCCAGAGAACAGGATCGGTCTCGTTTTGAAGCACCAGGTTAGCGCTCATAATCTTGATACCGTTTGCGTCCTCGATAGGAATAAGCTGCTCTTCAACGCCGTAAGAACGCTCATCAGAGATGCCAAACATACGAGGAATTGAAGGTCCGGTAATATCGCCGTCAAGAATACCAACGCGCTTACCTGCGCGAGCAAGGTTAGTAGCAAGAATGCCGGTGACAAAGGACTTACCAACACCACCTTTGCCAGAAACAACGCCAATAACGTGCTTAACGCTTGAGTGTTGATTGAGTTCAAAGCCGGCAGGTGGCTGTGGCTCTTTCTTTTTACCGTGAAGTGCGGCGTCAATTTCTTTACGAAGCGCCTCGCGATCAATATCTACGTCTGCCATGTCTCTCCTTATGTAGCAGTTGTATGCAGTAACTACTTAATTCTACCCATAGAACTTTATGGCAAACGAGATAGCTATAATCTTTTCGGCGCACTTTAGCTGAACGTAGGAGGTTCACATGATTTTCTCGTCAATTAAAAACTTATCTGAGAATGACTTTGGTCAGAAATATATGGCCTGTGCTGCGGAGTTTCTAGCAACCCACAATCTGGATGAGCTGCCTTTGGGCAAAACAAAAATTGATGGGGATAACGTTTTTGTGAACGTCATGGAGTTTGAGCCAGCTTTGCCTGGCGAGAAGGACTATGAGGCTCATAAGATTTACGCAGATATTCATGTGGTTATTTCTGGTACCGAAAGCATCGCTGTTGCCCCTCTTGAGCAGTGCGTTCTTAAGGGTGAATTTAATTTTGATGCTGATTTTGGTGCTTACACCAATCCTGGGGGAGAGACATGGGTTACCTTGCACGCTGGTGATTTTCTAGTGACACCTCCATCTGATGCTCACAAACCAGGCTGTACGCTGGAGAAATCTGGCTCAAAGCTCAAAAAAGCTGTGATGAAGGTTCGCATTAAATAGGGAAGCGCGCTTGCCGTGTTTTGGCGGCACTATCTTGGGTATACTAGAACATCAGTACGCACAAATTGTATCGGTGTGTACTGATGTTGTTTTCTATTGTTTGGCAGTTGGCGCGTAAAAGAAATGTGCATGTCAAACTGGTTATGTGAGGAACTATGGCTTCAAGCAAAATTGCTATCCGTGGTGCACGAGAGCACAACCTGCAAGACATTGATATTGATATCCCTCGTGATCAGCTGGTAGTTATTACGGGACTTTCTGGTTCGGGTAAGTCGAGTCTTGCCTTTGACACCATTTACGCAGAGGGACAGCGTCGCTATGTTGAGTCCTTGTCCAGCTATGCCCGTCAGTTTTTGGGACAGATGGATAAGCCAGACCTTGACTCTATCGATGGCCTTTCTCCAGCTGTGTCTATTGACCAGAAGACCACTTCCAGAAATCCTCGCTCTACCGTGGGCACCGTTACAGAAATCTACGATTACCTGCGTCTTTTGTATGCTCGCATGGGTACTCCTCACTGCCCTGAGTGCGGTCGCATTATTGAGCGCCAGACAACAGATCAGGTTGCCGATAAAATCCTCGAGGCTGGTCAGGGGCGCAGAGCTTATGTTTTAGCTCCTGTTGTTTTGGGCCGCAAGGGCGAGTACGTTAAGCTCTTTGAAGACTTGCGCAAAGAAGGATTTTCTCGCGTTCGTGTTGACGGCGTTGTGCGTGAGCTTGATGAAGAAATTACGCTGGGAAAGACCCTCAAGCACGATATTGAGGTGGTTGTAGACCGTATTGTCATCCGTCCTGATTCTTTGGGCCGCATTGTTGAAGGCGTTGAGCAGGCAACCAAGCTTGCCCAGGGTAAAGTAGGTATATTGCTCTTGGCAGATAAGTCCAATCCAGAGACTATGCCAGAAGAACTCCTGCAGTACTCATTGGCGCTTGCTTGTCCTATTCACGGTCACTCCATGGATGACCTGCAGCCTCGCGATTTTTCCTTTAACGCTCCTTACGGCGCCTGTCCTGACTGCGATGGTCTAGGAACTCGTAAAATTATTGATGCAGCAGCACTCATTGCTGATCCAAAGCTGTCTGTTTCCGAAGGCGTTTTTGGAAGTCTCTTTGGCCATTCAAACTACTATCCTCAGATTTTGTCTGCTGTCTGCAAGCATTTTGACGTGTCTGATACAACGCCTTGGAACAAGCTACCAAAGAAGGTACAAGATGCCCTTCTCGGTGGCCTTGGTTCAACTAAGATTCGCGTTGACTACAAAACGCGCGACGGTCGCAATACGCACTGGTTTACCACGTTCTCTGGTGTCAGAAAGATTCTTTTTGACAAGTATCAAGAGACCACGTCAGAGAATATGAAGACGCATCTTGAGAAGTATATTCGCGAGATGCCTTGTACAACCTGTCACGGAGCTCGCTTAAAGCCAGAAATTCTTTCCGTTACGGTTGGCGAGAAAAACATCTGGGAGGTCTGTGAACTTTCCTGTAAAGAGTCGCTCCAGTTCTTCAAGCAGCTGACTATTACTGATCGTCAGAAGGTTATTGCAGGTCCTATTGTTAAAGAGATTGTGGCAAGGCTGCAATTCTTGGTAAATGTTGGCTTGGATTACCTCACGCTTTCTCGCGCAGCAGCATCGCTTTCTGGTGGAGAGGCCCAGCGTATTCGCTTGGCAACTCAGATTGGCGCTGGTCTTATGGGCGTCCTCTACATTCTGGACGAGCCTTCTATTGGCCTCCATCAAAGAGACAACAACCGTCTTATTGAGACCCTCAAGCAGCTCAGAGACCGCGGTAATACCGTACTTGTTGTCGAGCACGATGAAGATACCATTCGTGCAGCTGACTACGTTATTGACATGGGTCCCGGCGCCGGTGAGCTTGGTGGTCATGTTGTTGCTGCTGGCACTCCAGAAGAGATTGTTGAAAACCCTGATTCCATCACAGGTGCGTATCTCACGGGAAAGAAGCAGATTAGGCTGCCAGAGGCTCGTCGTAAGCCTGGTCGCGGAAAGATTAAGATTACGGGAGCTAGCGCTAACAATCTTAAGAACGTTTCCACCGCTATCGAACTGGGAACATTGACAGTAGTCACAGGTGTTTCTGGCTCTGGTAAGTCTTCTTTGGTTACCGATACCCTTGCTCCCGCGCTTACCAATGCAGTTCAGCATTCAAAGCGTGTGGTGGGAGAGTATAAAAAGCTTGAAGGCGTCGATCTTATCGATAAAGTCATTGATATTGACCAGAGTCCTATTGGAAGAACACCTCGTTCTAATCCAGCAACCTATATTGGCCTTTGGGATGACCTGCGTGCACTGTACGCATCAGTCCCAGAGTCTCGTGCTCGTGGTTACTCAGCTGGTCGTTTCTCGTTTAACGTCCAGGGAGGCCGCTGCGAGGCTTGTAAGGGCGACGGCCAGATCAAGATTGAGATGAACTTCCTGCCTGACGTCTATGTTCCTTGCGAGGTCTGCCACGGCAAACGCTATAACCGCGAGACGCTCGAGATTCTCTATCACGGCAAGTCTGTCTCTGACGTCCTTGATATGACGGTTCATGAGGCACTAGCGTTTTTTGCAAACATTCCTCGTATTAAAAACAAGCTGCAGACTCTCCACGATGTAGGCCTTGGCTACATTCACCTTGGTCAACCAGCAACCACGCTCTCTGGTGGTGAGGCACAGCGTGTCAAGCTTGCAAAAGAGCTTCACCGTCAGCAGACTGGTAAAACTCTTTATATTCTGGATGAGCCAACAACTGGCCTTCATTTTGAGGATGTCAGACAACTGATTGTTGTTCTTGAGCGTCTTGTTGATGCGGGTAACACCGTTCTTGTTATTGAGCACAACCTGGATGTCATTAAGATGGCTGATCGTATTATTGATATGGGTCCAGAGGGTGGCGACGGCGGAGGAACCGTAGTTGTCTCTGGTACGCCAGAAAAGGTTGCCGCAACACCAGAAAGCCACACAGGTAAGTTCCTCAAAGAGATTCTAGACCGTGATAATGCACGTCTAGCTGCAGAGAAAAAAGCTCAGAAGAAGCGCGCATAATATGGCGAGAAAAACGGCAAAGGTTCAAAAGACAAATGCCATGAGGGAGCTTGATGCTGCCGGCATTGCTTACGAGTTCCAATCTTACGAGGCAGACGAAGACGTTCCTTCTGGTGAGTTGGGAACTCATATTGCTGAGATGCTTGGAGAAGATCCAGACGCTGCGTTCAAAACGCTTGTCTGCGTGTCTTCAAGCGGAGAGCATGTGGTGTGTTGTATTCCTGTAGATCAAGAGCTTGATCTTAAGAAAGCAGCAGCCGCGTCCGGTCAAAAGAACCTTTCCATGCTGCCTGTTAAAGAGCTTGAGGGCTTAACGGGCTATGTTCGTGGCGGCTGCACTCCCGTTGGTATGAAAAAGCAGTTTCCCACTATAATTGACGAGACTGCTCAGCTTTTTGAGCTCATCCATATCTCTGGTGGAAAACGCGGACTCAGTTTAACGCTTTCTCCAGAAGATTTGGCTTCATTTGTATCGGCTACGTTTGCAGATATTGTTCGCGAGGTGCACTAGTGGCATATCAGCCCAAACATATGCGACTTTCAGCAGAGTCTTCTGATGGAACCTTATCTGAAGAAACTCTGAGCAAGGCTCTTGATCAGACCTTTGATGAGCCTCCTGTAGTGGAATGCTTCTAAGCAAAAAGACTTAAGTCGTTCTACCTCTATGATGAGCGTACTTGTTCTGATTAGCCGTATTACGGGCTTTTTAAGAACCTGGGCCCAAGCATTTGCTATGGGTGCTACCGTTCTTGCAAGCTGCTATTCCATTGCAAACACCCTTCCTGACCAGCTCTATGAGCTTGTTGGTGCGGGAATGCTCACCACGGCTTTTTTGCCGGTATATCTTTCTATTAAGAAGAAGGTTGGACAGGATGAGGCAAATGCCTATACCTCCAACCTGCTTTCCATTGTTGTTGTCGCAACAGGTCTTGTTGCCGTTTTAGGTTTCTTCTTTGCCGCAGAGGTGGTGTATACACAGTCCTTCTCGGCAGGTGCTGATTTTGACCCAACGCTGGCAGTGTACTTCTTTAGGTTCTTTGTCATCGAGGTTATGCTGTACTGCTTCTCTACCATTTTCTCTGGTGTTTTGAATGCAGAGCGAGACTACCTCTGGCCAGCTGCAGCTCCTATTTTTAATAACTTTGTCACTACGGCATCGTTCTTTGCGTATGCCTTCTTGGTTAACACTAACCCTGAGCTGGGACTTCTTATTCTTGCACTGGGAAATCCACTGGGCGTTCTGATTCAGGTTCTGATTCAGGTACCGTCACTTAAGCGCAAGGGGATTAAGCTCTCGTGGAGAATTAACCTCAAAGACCCTGCACTTAAAGAGACGCTTAAGATTGGTGCGCCTGCTCTGATTGTTGTGGTTGCCACGTTTGTAACTATGTCGGTTCAGACAAGCTCGCAGCTCAGCGTTTCTGCATCGGGCGCTTCAATTGCTGCGTACGCTCGCCTTTGGTACACGCTGCCATATTCCATTTTGACGGTGCCTATTACTACAGCTCTTTTTACTGAGCTGTCTGATAGCTGGGCAAAAGAGAATATGGATCAGTTCAAAAAGGACTTCAAGCACGGTATCAACCAGATTCTTTTCTTTACGGTGCCGTTCATGATGTATCTGATGATCTTCTCGATGCCTCTTGTTTCTATTATTGGAGCAAGCAAGTTTACGGAAGATCAGCTGCTGTTAACCCAGCAATTCTTGATTGGTCAGTCGCTTGCTTTGCCTTTGTATGGCATTGGCATGTACCTGCAAAAAGTCTGTTCTGCTATGCGTCGTATGACGCTCTATGCTATTTCGGCAACACTCGGCTCTGTCGTACAGGTTTTGGTGCTACTGGTGGGTACTTCTCACTTTGGCATGATGTTTGTAGCAACTACCTCTGCCATCTTCTATGTGGTTATCGATACCATTATGTTGATCAGCCTGCGTAAGCACCTTGGTCAGATTGGACTTAAGTCCATGGTGTTTGCGTTTGTTCGCTCAATTCTTTTTGGCCTGGCAGGATCAGCGGCAGCGCTTCTTATTATGGTGGGTCTGCGCGCAGTCATTGGCGTACCAGATGGACGAGCGCTTTACGGCGTGCTGTATTGCATCTTTGCAGGTATTCCAGCTGTTTTGGTTACCTATGGCTTGGCAATCCTCCTCAAATCACCAGAGTCTGCCATGCTTCGTTCACTGGTTTCTCGCGTAAGGTCATAGCATGGCCAGAAGCGGCGCAAAAAGCGGTAAAGATAGCTCTCAGAACAACCTTGATCCCAGCTATGTACCTTCAGGGGCGCCAGGACTTGCGCCGTCGTTTTCTTCTAAACCCTCAGATGACCTGGTATCCATTAGGGAACAGGTTGATCAGGTGCCAACTGATCCAGGCTGCTACCTCTGGAAAGATGGGTCTGGCAAGGTTATCTATGTAGGAAAAGCCAAGAACCTACGCGCTCGTATGAGGCAGTATGTCACGCTTCAAGACGACCGCGCAAAAATTCCACTGATGATGCAGGTCGTGCGCAGTTTTGACTACATTGTGGTAGAAAACGAGCACGAAGCACTGGTGTTGGAGCGCAATCTCATCGCTCAGTATCGTCCGTACTTCAACGTGGACTTTAAAGACGATAAGAGCTATCCCTACATTGCCATTACCGAGTCTGATACCTTCCCAGCAATTAAATACACGCGCGAGAAACACAAGAAGGGTACGCGCTATTTTGGTCCCTACACCGATTCTTACGCTGCTCGCCAGACTATCGAGACGCTCAGAAAAGTAGTGCCTATCTGTTCCGCTACGTGCGTAGAGTGGAAGCGCGCTAAGCGCCTGCTGGAAAAAGACCCTGATGGCGCGGCTGTTGCTAACTTGCTACTGGCAAAGAAGGGACGTCCTTGCTTTGATTACCACGTAGGCAAGGGACCTGGCGTGTGCGTGGGCGCCATTGATACCGTTTCCTACGCAAAAAACGTCAGGCAGGTAGAAAACTTCCTCCGCGGAAATCGTTCCGAGATTGTCTCTGAGCTCAAAGATCAGATGCAAGAGGCTGCTGCTGACCTGGATTTTGAGAAGGCAGCTAGGCTCAAGTCCCGTCTGACTTCGCTCTCTGATCTTGATGACCGCCAACAAGTCACATTTCCTACCTCGGTCAATATTGACCTCATTGGCATTTACCGAGAAGAAACTATCTCCGCTGCCTGCGTTTTTGTTGTGCGAGAAGGTCGTACCATACGTTCAGTTGAGTTTATCCTGGACAAAGGCTTGGATGTTTCCGAGGAAGAGCTGGTCTCGGGCTTCCTAAAGCGCTACTACGACGAAACCGCTGACATTCCCGCAGAGGTTAACCTGCCCATCGATCTTCTCGACGCAGAGGTTTTGTCCGAGTGGCTTACGCAAAAACGAGGCCACAACTGCGTGCTTCATCACCCACAACGTGGCGAGAAGTTCCGTCTTCTCCAGATGGCTTCTGCTAACGCTCGTCATGCGCTGATGCGCCACATGATTCGCACAGGCTATGCTGACGACCGCACTAACCAGGCGCTTCTTCAGTTGGAAAGTGCACTTGCGCTTGATGCACCCCCGCTGCGTATTGAGTGCTTTGATATTTCTACGCTTCACGGCAATTTTACCGTTGCGTCTATGGTGGTCTTTACTAATGGAAAGGCTGATAAAAGCCAGTATCGCCGCTTTAAGATTCGCGCTGAGCTTGATGAAGCTAACGACTTTGTCTCAATGACAGAAGTCCTGGGCAGAAGGTATAGCCCGGAACGCATGGCAGATGAGCGCTTTGGCTCACGACCTGATTTGCTGGTGGTTGATGGTGGTAAACCTCAGCTGACCGCCGCAATCAATCAGCTTAACGAGCTAGGCTTGGATATTCCTGTCTGCGGCCTTGCCAAGTCTGATGAGGAAGTCTTTGTACCTTGGGACGACACGCCAATTGTGTTACCTACAGGGTCAGCTTCTCTGTATCTCATCAAGCAAGTCCGTGATGAGTCTCACCGTTTTGCAATTACGTTCCATCGTGAGCTTAGAGATAAGGCAATGACCGTCTCTATTCTGGACGAAATCCCTGGTGTAGGGCCTAAACGCAAAAAAGATATCATGCGCCATTTTGGTTCTTTTAAGCGCTTAAAGGCTGCAAGTGTTGAGGATATCTCACAGGTAAAAGGTGTTTCTGTGAACTTAGCAGAAACTATTTATGAAGAACTCAAAGCTTGGGAAGAATCCTCTATGGCTGTACATGAGAAGTTAGATGCAAGGGGAGGAACTCATGAGTAAAACAGCAGACGAGAAGATCTTGTCGCTTGTGAAACCTGAGTATATGAAGCGTATTCCGTTTTTTGTACGTGGTCATGCAACGGGTAAGTCTTGTGAGTATATTGCTCGGGAGTATCCAGAGCTTTACGCTGCATTTGAGGATGAACCTAGTGCTCAACAAGTTGAAGAGATGGCAAAGATTATCAATGAGCTCTTTGAGCAAAAGATGAAGAAACATAATCTCTAAAGTCAAATCAGGCAATAGAGTTATTTGCTTTAAGAATGGTAGCTATGACGTATTAAGATGCCATTCTTATTTTTTTTCATTCAACGCTGAAATATGACCATTAACCGGCGGATGAACTGTTCAAACATACTCTCTCGGAATATCATTAGAACTACCTAGTCATTACTCTTACGTCGGTTGCTACATACAGTTCTAATGAGGTGACAGCAGATGAAGCGTAGAAAAAGGTTTATAAAAGGTCTGTCATTATTTGTAATTCTTGTTATTTGTGGTTTGCTGATAAATAACTGGCTTTTTAAGTTGAATACTATGAGGCTACCAGAGTTAAAAAAGCAGGCAGCTCAGTATGTTGTGCAACAATATGAGAATAAAAAAATGGTCTTAAGTCTGATTTTGGGTCCGCAGAAAATATTGATTTAGAGACCGCTACTATCTCTGGGCCATTTTTAGGAGTCAGTCAAGCTAACCAACTTATATTGAATATAAAATTATATTGGGTAATAAGCTCTCAAGAAAAGGTTGTTGGAACAGTTGAGCAAGATTTAGGACTATTTGCCATTGGGTCTAATTTTGGAACTCCAAAAATGTGGATTCAAACAAGGAACGCTGGGCTGCTACAAGAAATGCATAATAGAAATTATAGATGTCTAGTTTGGAGTATTTTTGGCTTCGGGTTAAGTGGATGGCCGCCACCGTACCTAGCTGATGGTTATTTAGGAAGATATAGTCCAGCAGATGGAAATTTTGATATCGAAAAAAATGATAAGCAAGTATCAGAGATAATTGAATCTCATTTAGGGGAAGAACACTTGGACTTTATGGCAAATCCTGAGCGTGTTGTAGATTTAACCAAGTAATTTCGAAGCGTTTTCGCTGTTCTAAAACAAGAGTTGGTCCGATTTTGGACTGACTCTTGTCTAATCTCCACAACATATCCGTAATTTCTAAAGGCAAACGGTAGTAAAACATCGGTAAACGGTAGTTGACAATGATTACTACTTATGTAGTTAGTTAAATAATTTATATATTATACAAGGTAAAATAATAGTAAAGCCCGCTAACTGCGGGCCTTCTTAGCTGCTATTAAGATTTATATGC
>QWCF01000303.1_pt1 | contig 21486 bp, 21 predicted proteins | sample 1972521 | NCBI WGS metagenome assembly QWCF01 (sample SAMN09866715, study PRJNA288562) | Human oral metagenome isolate term4_saliva, whole genome shotgun sequencing...
ATTAGGATTTGTTGTAGATATGTTTCAACTTGAATTTATCGATTTCCCAATTTTTAATATTGCAGATATTTGTTTAACTGTTGGGGTAGCGGCATTATTCTTATATATTTTAATTGTCGAAAGAAAGAAGGAAAAAAGTGGAAAATAAGATCATTGAATTAACACTATCATTGGAAAAAAGTGAAAGACTCGATAAAATTCTAACCCAAGAATTATCTCATACTCGTTCAGTCATTCAGCAATGGTTAAAATCAGAGTTTGTATCGGTGAATGGAGAAATTGTTAAAGCGAACTATAAAGCAAAAGATGGAGACCATGTTACCATTCAAATTGAAGAAGAGGAAGAATTAACGGTTCTTGCAGAAAATATTCCATTAGAAATTGTTTATGAAGATGAATATTTATTAGTCATTAATAAACCAAGTGGAATGGTTGTACATCCTTCTAAGGGACATTCAACTGGAACTTTAGTAAATGCATTACTTTACCACGTGGATCAATTATCCAAGGGTTCTGAAACCTATCGTCCGGGAATTGTGCACCGAATTGACAAGGATACATCTGGATTATTAGTTGTAGCAAAAACACCACAAGCTCATATTGGTTTATCGAATCAATTAATGGATCATTCCATGACTCGTAATTATGTGGCAATTGTGGAAGGTAGTTTTGAACATATTACAGGAACGGTGGATGCCCCATTAGCTAGAGACCCACATAATCGTCTAAAACGTTGTGTTCAAAAAGAAGGAAAACAAGCGATTACTCATTTTACAGTCATCCAAGCGTTAAAAGACACAAGTGTGTTACGATTAAATTTAGAAACTGGAAGAACTCATCAAATTCGTGCACATATGGATTTTATTCATCATCCGATTTTAAATGATCCGATGTATCATCCAAATTACACAAGAAAAACTATATTTTGAAAGTCCATTACCAAAAGAATTTGAAGAAAAGATTCAAGAATTACAGTAGAGGAGTATGGATATGTCAGAAATATTCTTATTAGATGAAGCAACGATGAATCGATCAATGACGAGAATTTCTTATGAGATTATTGAACAATACAAGTCAGTTGATGATTTAGTACTTGTTGGAATTAAAACTAGAGGAGTTCATATTGCTAAACGACTTCAAAAGAAAATTGAATCCATTGAAAATCAATCTGTTTTACTAGGTGAAATTGATATTACATTATATAGAGATGATCGTCACGAACCAGATCCAACGGTAGATCCAATTATTAATGGAACGAATATTCCTTTTTCATTAAATGGAAAAAATGTCGTTTTAGTAGATGATGTCATCTTTACTGGTAGAACAGTTCGTTCTGCATTAAATGCACTAATGGAATACGGTAGACCAAAAACGATTAGTTTAGCAGTCTTAATTGATAGAGGACATCGTGAATTACCCATTCGTCCGGATTATGTTGGGAAAAACATTCCAACTTCTAAAAAAGAGGAAATTTTAGTGAAATTACATGAAGTGGACGATGAGGAATGTGTTACTTTAAAAAAAGTATAAGGAATGTATCGTAAGTGTCTAGAGTTTTGTTAGAGTTAAATATATAGAATATTATATAGAAGAGAACAGAAAAAATCTGTTCTCTTTTTTTTGAATAGATAATGTTCTTTGACAATTTAATAACACCCAACGGCTAAAAGAGTGTGGCTAAGGATAAAAAATGGAATCGAGCAGTTGGAGTAAATGGTTGCATAACTAACAACCCCTGCCACGTAACGAAAGTACTTAAGACTATGGAGATGAGTTCGAGGTGAACACGACTAAAAACCTTACGTAAAAAATACCGAGGAATGATACGTTCATTCCCGACATTATTTTAAAAAAGGAGAAAAAGTAATGGAAGTTAGAATTAGTGATTTAAGACAATTAGGATTATATGGTAATGCTACAGTTAAATTAGACAGTTCTTATAAATACATTATTGCAGAAATAAGGAAAGACGGAATTTATGTGCCTGTTAAAGATGCCATAATTAGTGGCAAAGTTGCAGATATTAAAATTAGAGAATCTTTTCCCGATATTTATCCGCATATTCTAACTATTAAGCAAGGGATAGTGTTAGTTGCAGATAGAAAAGAAGGAAAATTAAAATTTAAAACACGATATAAATAAAGATAAATGTTTATAAATTTATGGATGGTTGTAAAGTGTCTCTTTAAAAAAGAAATAGTTTAGATCCATCCATAATAGATAGAAAAGGAGAAAATTATGAATACAGTAAAAAATTTGAATCGTTTGATTCGAGTTCCAAAGAGAATTTTAGAAGAGAAACAATTAACATCAGAAGAGAAAATTTTTTATATCGTTTTAATTGATAATATTGGATTGAATGAAACATCGATTATCCCAAAAGAAAAAAGTAATGAAAGAACTAAATATATTTTAAAAAGGTTAAAGAAATTTCATGCAATTGAAAGATGGATGGAAACTCCTAATGGAATTTTTGTTAAATTCAATTTAAAGGAGTTTTTAAACGATGAAGCTTAGTAAAGAAGAACAAGAATATATATTAAAAAATAGAGAAAATCAAAATATATATAGAAAAGCTGAGAAGAAATTTCTAATGTTACCAGCACTATTAATTTATGGAGAATTATATAGAAGTTTAGATTCAGGAGCAAAAATTGCTTGGACAATTTTAAATGATCGAGCAAATTTATCTAAAAAAAATGGGTGGTATGATGAAAAAGGAAATGTTTATTTTATTTATACAAATCAAGAGTTAATGAATCTAGTAAATGTTAGCGAACCAACTATTGTAAAAATAAAAAAAGAGTTGATTAGTTATGGTTTATTAGAACAAAAGAGAATGGGAAGAGGGAAAGCAAATTTACTTTACATTTATGAACCTGTTGCTTCAAAAAGTGATGCTCAGAATTTGATAGAAATAGAAGATGTAGGAAATACTCTAGAATTTCAGAACTTAAAAAAATTAAGTTCTAGAACTGAAAATAATTTAGTTCAAGAACTTAAAAAAATTAAGCCTAATAATACTAAAAATAATAATATTAATTTTAATAATATAGAATCAGTAAATGAATCAGAAAGAGCAATTTCAAATCGATTAAAGAAAGAGGAATTATTAACGGATTATAGTCAAATGGGAATTAGTTCAATAGTAACAGATGCATTATTTAGAGCCATAAGAGATGTAAATCAAATTAGTTATATCTTAGGAGTTTTGTTTAAAGCCAAAAAAGAAGTTTATAACTTTACAGGAATATTAATCTTATTAGAAGAATTGACAGAGGAAGAAAATATAACTCTAGCAAAAACATTGTTAAGAGTACTTAAGAAACAATATACTGATAAAACAATTAAAAATTTTGATAGATATTTATTTGTTACGTTAAGAGAATATTTTGAAGAGTATATTAATCATAATGGACTAGCTATTTAAAGAGAAATTAAGAGAAAATAACAATCTAAGGAGAATTAAAAATGAAGATAATCGCTATAGCAAATCAAAAGGGTGGAGTAGGAAAAACGGCTACAACTATGAATTTAGGAGTCATGTTAGCTGAACAAGGAAAGAAAGTGTTATTAATAGATTTTGATCCACAGCATAATTTATCGAACTATCTTAATGGGGATAATACATCTATTTCAATAGCTGATGCTATTGAACAAGAATTAAAAAATATCGATGATTATTCAAGTGAATTAATTCAATCATATAATGAAAATCTAGACTATATTTCAACAAGTTTAACATTATCTGCTATAGAAATGAGTTTAATAATGACAAGTGCAAGAGAATATATTTTAAAAGATATTTTACATCGATTAAAAGTTCAAGAAAGATATGATTTTGTTTTAATTGACTGTATGCCTGCTTTAAATATTTTATTAATCAATGCATTAACAGCTGCAACAACAGTTTTAATACCTGTTGAAGCAAGTTATGGTGCGTTTGAGGGATTAGCTCAGTTATTTCAATATGTTGATATGGTTAAGAAGAGATTGAATAGAGAGTTAAAAGTAGAAGGAATTCTTTTTACTAAAGTTTCTAATACAAAAGTTAGTTATGAAGTAAGAGAAAAATTATTAGAAAAATATCCAACTTTATTACTAAACCAGGAAATTAAAGAGTTAACGGAAGCAAGAAAAAGTTATGCAACACGGATTCCTCTTCAAAAAATGAATAAAAGTAGATTAGCTGAAGATTTTAAACAACTTGCAAAAGAACTGGTTGAAAGAGGTGAATGTTAAAATGACAATGGGAATTGAAACTATGTTTGGTTTAGGAAAAGAAGAAATTTTAGAAGAAATTAAAGAATTACCAATCCAATGGATTAAACCATATCCAAATCAACCGTTTGAAATTTATAAAGATTCTCGTTTAAAAGAATTAGCTGAAGATATTAAATTAAGAGGATTAGACAATCCAATTCTTGTTCGAAAAATTAGTGATGAGAATTATCAAATCATTTCAGGACATAACAGATTCGAAGCGGTTAAGTTGTTAAATTGGAATCGAGTTCCAGTGAATATAAAAAATTTAAACGATGAAGAAACCATGATTTACTTAGTTCAAAGTAATTTACTTCAAAGAACGACTATTAAAGAGAGTGAGAAAGTAAAAGCTTATACATTAAGATCTATAGCGATGAAAAAACAAGGGCAACGTGGAGAAGTAAAATATAATAGTTTAGAAAGATTAAGTGAAAAAGAAAATATTAAAACACGGACATTATCAAGATATATTGCTTGTTCAAAATTGATACCTGAATTATTAGAGCTTTTAGATAAAAAGAAAATATCTTTAAATTTAGGCGAACAACTAGCAAAGTTAGAAGAAAATAATCAACAAAAAATGGCTGATTTTATAGTAAACCATCAAAAAAAATTAACATTAAAACAGGTGAAAGAAATAGTTGAAAGCGAAAGAAATGATGATTTTTCAATAGAAGAATGCTTGGATAACAATCTTATAAGAGAATCAGATGAGACTAATAAAAGTAAATTAGAAAAAATTTATTCGAAACTAGAGAATCATAAAACTTACATTCATTCTTTAAATTTAAATAGTGAACAAGTTTCTAAATTTTTAGAATTATTGCTAGATGAAAAGATAATTACTGCTGTATAATGAATAATAATATCACTTTTCGCCTTGAGGGCGAAAAGTGATAGCTGAAGAGACAAAGGAGAATGAATATGGGAAATTCAATATATGAAATGATTGGATATATCATTATTGCAGGATTTGTAGGAGCAATTTTATTAGGTATTCTAATAAGATTATTTGAATATTTTATTATAGGAATAATATTTTTAATAATTGTGATTGCATCGATGTTTGCAATTCATATCATTACGGAGTACGGTATCTGGATTTTAATAATATTAGGTATTGTTTTAAGTTTGGCAGTAGGAATTTATATCTTCAGAAAAGTAAAAAAGATTAATAATGTAAAACTTGTTAAAAAATAAATTAGAAAAAGGATGATAATGATGAAAAAATGGAAAGTAGGAATGATTGCAGGTCTTTTATGCACATTTGGGATTATGAATACAGCTTATGCTGAAGAAGGAAATGACAATAAGATTCATTTTATTAATGTTTCTCTTGATAATTCAGGCAGTGATGCTATTTTATTAGAAAGTAATGGGCATTATGCCATGATTGATACTGGGGAAGACTATGATTTTCCGGACGGAAGTGATTCTAGATATCCGTATCGAGATGGGACAAACACTGATTATAGAAAAGTTATGACAGAACGTGTCATGAGACATTTAAAGAATATCGGAGTAGAAACGTTGGATTTTATTTTAATTACTCATGCTCATTCGGATCATATTGGGAACGCAGATGAATTGATGGAACATTTTAACGTCAATAAAATTTATATGAAACGTTATAGCGATAGTAGAATTACAGATCCTGATAGAGTATGGGACAGTCAATATGAATATGATAAAGTATTATCTGTTGCCAATGAAAAAGGGATTCCTGTATTGCAAGATATTACAAAGGAACAATCTCACTTTTTCTTAGGAGATATGGATATTCAATTATATAACTATGAAAATCAATATACGAACGGACAATTAACTCCAGTTGTAGATGATAATTCGAATTCAATTATTAGTTTGATTACAGTAAATGGAAAAAGAATTTTTACTGCAGGAGATTTGAATAACTTAGATTATGGGAACGAAGATCGTTATGGTTCAATAATTGGTAAGGTAGATTTAATGAAATTTAATCATCATTATGAAGCACGTTATTCTAATACCTACAACTTTTTAAAAAATTTACATCCTTCTATCGTAGTTCAAACATCTAATAGTGATCCATGGAAAAATAATCAAGTAGCAACAGATGTAATTGACCAATTACATTCTTATGGAGCTCAATTAATTAAAGCAAGTAGTAATGAATATAATGCTACCGTATTTGATATTCGAAATGATGGAATCTTTAATATTACTACTATGTATCCTCATATTCCAAAATATGAAGAAAAATGGTATCAAGAAGATGGTACATGGAAATATCAATATACTACTGGAGAACATGCGATTGGTTGGAGTGAAATTGGTAAAAAATTCTATTTCTTCAAAGGTAATGGTGATATGCTAGAAAATCAATGGAAAAAATGGCGTAATCGTTGGTTTTATTTACATCCAAGTGGAGAAATGGCTACTAAATGGGAAAAAATTAATGGTAAATGGTATTACTTTAATGAATATGGTCAAATGGAGACTGGATGGATTCCATCAAGTGGTTCCTGGTATTATCTAACTACAGATGGCAATATGGTTTCAGGATGGAAACAGATTGATAAAACTTGGTATTATTTTGCTGAATCCGGTGAAATGAAAACGGGTTGGGTTAAAGATAATAATCAATGGTATTATTTAAATGCTGATGGAAGTATGAATACTGGTAATTTAAAATTAGAACAAAATAATTATCTTTTTGCTGATGATGGACGTATGTTAACAGGATGGCAAGGAAGACGTTATTATAAAGAATCTGGAGAACAAGTTAAGAATGGTTGGATAAAGGATAATGATAACTGGTATTACTTTGATTCAAATGGTGAATTATTAACCAATACTATAACTCCAGAAGGTTATACTGTGGATGAAAAAGGAGTATGGAAGATAGATGTTCCCAAAAAGGAAAGACAACTAAATAAAAATGACGAAAAAGAACTGAAAAGCAATAATAAGAATGATTTAACGAAAAAGACAGAAAATGTAGAGATTACAACTGTAGAAAAAAATAATTACTAAAGACAAGAGGCATCTAACAAATTAGTTAGGTGCTTTTTTATTTTATAAGGAGTACTTATGAGTAGTATTAGAAGTCCAAATAATGTTTCTAAAAAGGATTCCGCCTTGAAGGCAAAAAGTAGAAAAGGAGAATATTATGAAACAAAAGTATAAAACATTATTAAAAAGTAAAAGAGGGAAAGAATTATTATCAGTTGGAGTTTTAACGGCAATTAGTTTAGGTAGTTTCCAAACAGTACATGCTAATGAAGTTACAGAAAATCAAGCAACTAATCTTCCAAATAAACAGGAAATGTCAAGTAGCGAAAGTCTTTCAAGTCAAAATGCAACAGGAACCAAAAGTGGAAAGTTATCTATCGAAGTATCTAAAAGTGAGTTAGATAGTACAATTGAGAAATCAAAAGAATTAGGTTTATCAGTCACTAAAAATGCTGATATTGATAAAGGTATTGTTACTTCAACAGAAGAAGCAAATAAAAAAATAAGCGAAATTAAAGATGATTATAAAAATCAAATTGAAGAAATTAATTTAAAAAATAAAAATTATGAAAATAAAATTACTGAATATCGTGCTAAAAACGCTGAAATTTTAAAAGAAAATGAAGAAAAGAAAAGAGCACATACCCTTGAAGTAGAAAAAATTAATAAACAAAACGAAGAAATAAAAAAAGAAAATGCAGTTATTGAAAAAGAAAATGCTACAAAATTAAAAGAATATAATGAATCTTTAGAAGATGCTAATAGTTTAAGGAATAAAGTAGAAGAAGTAGTCAGAAATAAACCACTGGTAGAATCTAATAGTGGATTAAAAATGTATGGTGATTATAATTTTAAATACGAAGCAAAATATCTATATAATGAAAATGGTGATCGATTTATTTCAAATAATGGTGATAAAAAATATTTCGATTTCGTTATGATAAATGATAAAAGTAAAACAGGGGCTGAGACACTTGAAACTCCAATAAGATTTACTAATGAATCATCAATTATTAATGTCTCTAATATGAAACACTATTCTAATTCTGTTGATAGATATGGTGAAAAAGAGTATGATTCTTATTCAAGACCACATTTTCCTAAAGCTGATTTGTTTTATTCTTTTAAAGAGGGAGGAACTTTTACTATTACTAATGTAGCTAAATTAAGTAATGGGCAACAATTAGATTTGAAATTTACTTTAAATGAAGTTCCTAAAAGAGCTTATAGTGGAAATAAATATATTCCGTCTGATGCAATTATAGAAAGTTATAATAGTCATTATGGTATTACAAGTGATATTCGTGATCTTTACGAACCTACTATATCTCTACAAAAAGCAAAAGATGATAGTATGAAATTTTATTTTAATAATTTGTATAGTGTTGATTTTAAAATAGATTTTCTCTCAAACGGAAACCCAGTAAAACTTGCTATGTCTACATTGATAACTGATGTTGACTGGTATCAAGGTGCAAAATTAACTTTTAATGAGTATACTACAAATAAGGAATTAGTACCAAAAGAATCTGGACTTAATAATTTAGGTAACCATAGGATTAAAGGAACGGATTATGGGGTTGATGATAATGGAGAAATGCCGAAAGGTGCATATTTAACATATGGATATGGCACTTCAATGAATTATCGACATTCAACAGCTTGGGAAATGAGTGGAGATGAGAATATTAATGAAGAAGATTCACTTACTATAGGAAATGGTATTCAATTTAATTTGTTCGGTGAAGTAGGATATATGGCTAGTTTATCAAAACCTACACCACCTGAAGCTAAACCGCTTAAACCATTGCTACCAGTACCAAAACTAGAAGTTCGAGAAGTTCCTGCAGCTCCAGATAAGCCAACAGTAAATTATCACTATAATAAATTATCAATGCAACCTTCAGTATTAAAAGAAGTGAAGAATAATGATAATTTATCTATTAATAATCATGCTGTACCAAAAAATTCTATTGTAAAATGGGAATTGCATACAACTCCTTTATTCCCTGAAAGAAAAGTAGTCTCTAGTTATGATTTTACTGATGCATTACCTTCAGGATTTGAATTAGATTTGGAAGAAACGAAAAAAGCTTCTCAAGATTATGATATTGAATTTAATCGTGAAAAGAATATTGTTATTGCACGTGCTAAAACAACAACTTTAGAAAAGATTAATCATGATCTTTCAAAAGAATATAATGTTTCTTCTCCAGTTTTAATTGGTAAAATTAAAAATGACGGAGCAATTTATAAAAATAATTTTAGTTTAAATGTAAATAATGAATATACCGTTCATTCAAATACAGTTACAATTACTACTCCTGGTGATAAAACAAATCTTATCCGTCCAGATAAACACAATTATAATGATGATAAAGTCTTAATTGATGGAAAATTAGTATCTAGAAATACAGTGAATCATTATGAATTAACTTGGGATTTAGATCAATATAAAGGGATTGTTGCAAGTAAAGAAGAAATTAAAAAAGGATTCTATTATGTTGAAGATTATCCGGAAGAGGCATTAAACATTAAAGAAGATGGTATTAAAGTTACTACAGAAACAGGAGAGATTGTTTCAGGAGTAACTACAAATGTTTATGAAAGTGTAGAAACCTCTCCAGAAGATGTTAAAAGAATCTTGAAGAATTCTAAAATTACTCCGAATGGAAAATTTGTTGTTTTCAAAGTGACGAATCCAGATGAGTTCTATAATAAATATGTTGTAAATGGAAAGAATCTCAAAATTAAATTCCCAACTACAATTAATTCAACGTTATTAGAAGGAAGTAGTTATATTAATAAGGGATATCAAATTGACTTTGGGAATGGTTATTATACAAATACTGTAACAAACAATATCCCAAAAAATCCAAAACCTGAAAAACATAATTATAATGAAAAAGGAATTGTAATTGATGGAAAAAATGTTGGAATTGGTGAAAAACATTTATATAAAATCACATGGGATTTCTCAACATATAAAGATGTAACAGTATCAAAAAATGCGATTCAAAATGGATTTTATCATATTGATGATTTACCTGAAAAAGGGTTAGATTTCCAGAAAGATAAATTCAAAGTTGTTGATGAAAAGGGTACGGAAATAAAAAATATTAGTGCTAATATTTATGAAAATCTTGAAACTGCTCCAGAAAAAATTAGAGAAATAGCTAAGTCAAATAATTTAGTATTTAATAATAAATTTGTTGTATTTAGTGCAGAAAATCCTGAAGAATTTTTTAATACTTACGTTAAAAAAGGTGTAAAATTAAATATTTTATTACCTTCAATTGTCAATAATGATTTTAAATTAAATGGTGGAGAATATCGTAATCAGACAATGCAAATTGATTTTAATAAAGTTAATATGTCAAACGTGGTATCAAACTTTGTTCCTAATATTTCTGTGAAAAAAGATGTTACATCTACAAAAGATGGAGAAAGTGTAGATAAAAAGGAAATTGCTTTAAATAATACTTTTTATTATCATTTGTCAGGTGGTTTAATTCCTAAAAATCGTTCAGAAGAATTGAAAAAATATGAATTTGTAGATGATTATGATGAATCAAAAGATCAGTATATTGGTTATTCAACAAAACTTTCAGCTGATATTGAATTAAAGGACGGTTCAACACTTAAGGTTGGTACAGATGTAACTAATTATACTACTGAATTAAAAGAATCAGGAAAGGTTAGAATTTCGTTTAAAGAAGAGTTCTTGGGAAAAATTCTAGATACAAGTAATTTTAAAGCTGATGTTATTTTAGAAATGAAACGTATTAAAGAAGGTACAGTAGAAAATATGTATACTAATCCAATTAATCATTCGGATTATATTTCTAATACTGTAGTAACAAATACACCAGAGCCTAAACCAGAACCTAAACCAGAGCCTAAACCAGAGCCTAAGCCAGAGCCTAAGCCAGAGCCTAAGCCAGAACCTAAGCCAGAGCCTAAACCAGAGCCTAAACCAGAGCCTAAGCCAGAGCCTAAGCCAGAGCCTAAGCCAGAGCCTAAACCAGAGCCTAAGCCAGAGCCTAAGCCAGAGCCTAAACTAGAGCCTAAACCAGAGCCTAAACCAGAGCCTAAACCAGAACCTAAGCCAGAGCCTAAGCCAGAACCTAAGCCAGAACCTAAACCAGAACTGCCAAGAACAGGAACAGTGACATTATTTAAACCTATTATGGGAGCTGTTATTTCTTTAGTTTTAGGAATTAAGAGTCTAAGAAAAAGAAAATAATAAAAATCTATTAAAGAAGCTAATTTTTATAAGTTAGCTTCTTTTTTTATGAAGGGAAGGGAGACGATGAGAAATAATTCTAATCGACAAAAATTAATTCGTTTATTGGCTAAAAGATATAATAGAACAGAAAAAGAAACAAAGATACTTTTAGAAGAATTTGAAAATGGAATGAGAGATATATTATTAACACACAACGATATTGGTATAAAAGGTATTGGAACAATACGAATAATTAAGAAAAAAGAAACTAAAAGACATAATCCAATAACAGGAGAAGTGATTCAAGTTCCTGAAAAATTACGGCTATCAATGACAACATATCAATCATTTCAAAATAATCTAAATTTAAAATTAAATAGAGGAGAATTTAATAATGAAATTTGATCGAATTGAAAGAAGTAAAGTTCAGTATTTTCCTGTTGGAAAACATCAAGCAAAAATTTCGAATGTTCAGATGACAGAATCAAAAAATGAAAATAAAATGTTCAAAATTACTGTAAGTAGTTTATATTATCAAGGTTTTTATTATTTAACATTTGATACAGCATACACAGAGGATAATTTAAATTATCTTTTAATGAGTATTGAAGATAATGGAGAAAAAATTCCAGATATCGATTTTGGATATACTTATGAAACGGCTCAGTTTTTAGAAGGTAAATCAGTTTATATCGAAGTAGAAGAAGAATACTTTCAAAATAGAAAAAGAACAAAAATTTCTTCATTTTTATCATTAGATGAATATGAAGAAAGTAATGTCATATCTGATGAAGATGATGATAGATTTTTTTAAAAAGAAAGAGAAGGAGAAAAAATATGGATATTTTAATTAAATTAGTTGGAGTTGTAGGTGCAATATTGGTAGTTCAAGGATTATTTTCAGTTGTTACTGGTGCTCAAAAATTCTTTGCAGGTCAAAAAAATGATAACCCACAACAAATGGATCAAGGGATTAATTCAATGATTACAGGTGGTGCTATGGCTGCTATTTCGGGTGGAGTTACAGCAGCGATTATTACAGCATTAGGACAAATTAAATTTTAGAAGGATAAATTAAATGAAAATTGATTCGGAAACAATACGTCAGTTACTTTCTTCACTAGAACAGTATAATTCTCAAGCTTTTCAATTTACTAATTCGGTAGCAAATGCTTTAAAAGTTGTGGCACTCGTTATTTTAGCTATGTTAATGTATCTCGAAATGACAGAAACATTTAGAAAATTAAGTAGTGAACAGGGACAAAGCGGAACAGAATTATACATTTCAATTGGATGGAAATATTTAGTTGCATTTTCATTTGTTATGCTAAGTACACAAATAATAGATGCCTGTTTGTATATTTCAAATGCATCTGGAAATTTACTTTTTAAGATTAATACAACAACTATTGATTTTTCTCAAAAAATTCCTGAAATTGTCGGAAAAGTTAATTGGTATCAAAAAATGATTTTAGGAGGCATGCAAGCTGTTTCTGCATTTTGTTTATGGGGAGCTAGCATTACTGTTAAAACTCTAAATTTCTTAAGATTTGTAGCTTTGTATCTTTATCGTTCTGTATCTTGTCTAATTGTTGCAAGTTTTGTTAGTGATACCTATAAGAGTGTTGCCATTGGATTTGTTAAACAGTTTCTTGCCATTATGTTGCAAGGGGTATTGTTAATAGCAGTTTTAAGATTATATCCAATAATAGCATCTGCTGATATGTTTGAAGTCGCAAGTTCGGGGGATTTTATGAAAAATCTTGGGAATTTCTTTTTATTTGGAGTTAAAAATGTATTATTTATTGTAACACTGATAGGAACTCAAATGACAGCTAGAAAAATGATGGGGGTTTTATAATATGGCTATTCGTTCAGAATTTTATAAAGATTTATCGAAATATGAAGCTCCTTATGTTGGAGGTTTTACAAAAAGACAATTAAAAATGGGGTTACAGTCAATACCTGGCATTTTATTAATTCTAGCAGAATCTTTTTTATTAGAAACTTGGATTTTTGTGTTAATAGCAATTCCTACAGGATTACTATTAATTGTACCACCAGTATTAATTGGAATAGGAAAATGGCAAACATTTAAAAAAGATATTGATTTTTTTGTTAAATGGCAAGAAAGAACATATCAAACAGGAACAATAAGGAGATATGAATCACATGAATTTATTCAGAAGAAAAGAATCAAAGAAACAGATGAAATCTGATAAGCAACGAAAAGAAAGAATTCATAAATTAGCTTCAACAAATAATACTATAAATTATACTAGTCAATATGAAGCTGGATTAATGCATATTGTAAATAATGAGTATTCTGTATGTATGAAATTGGGTGAGGTTGACTATGAAGTTGCTAATGAAGATGAAAAATTAGATATATTAGTTAATTATGCTGAAGCGTTAAATTCCCTTGATAAACAATCTCGTTATCAATTATTAGTGATTAATAATAGAACAGATTCGAGTATTATTAATGATATTTTATTAGATTATCAAGCTGATGGGTTTGATGACTACAGAAGAGAAATGAATGATTTGATACTTTCGAGATTTAGTAGAGATCAAAATAATTTTAATGTTGAAAAATATGCGATTTTTACAACTGAATCTAATTCTTCTAAACAAGCAAATCGACAATTAAATACAATGATTCAAAATTTTGAGAAGAGATTTAATGAAAATGGAACAGAACTTTCTTTTCATAAACTAGAAGGAATTGAACGTCTGAAATTAATGGCTAGTATTTTAAGACCTAAAAAATATTTTACATTCAAATATTCAGATTTAGTTTTAACACATTTAACAACAAGAAATTTTGTATCCCCTACAAGAATACATTTCAAAGAAAATTATTTTGAATTAGATGAATATTATGGGCAAATTTTATATATTAGAGAATTTCCAAAAAATTTAGAAGATCATTTAATTCAAGAAATATGTAAGATGGGAAGAGAGTTAATTATTTCAATACATGCAAAACCTTACGATCTTAGTGAGGCTAAAAAAGATATTAGAAATAAGCAATTGCTAAATAAAGCTGAAATTGTTAAACAACAAAAGAAAAATTTTGTTGGTGGTTTATCTGAAGATATGTTGTCTGGTGTATCTAAAGAAATTGAACAAACTACAGAACAATTGATTGAGGAAATGAAAGATAATGGACAAAAAATATTTTCAGGAATTTTTACCGTCATGTTATTAGAAGAATCAAAAGAGCAGTTGAATGAAGCTGTAAGAGAGTTAAAAGAAGTTGCTAGAACATGGCAGGTAGAGTTTGATGATGTGTATAAAATGCAAGAAGAGGCATTGAATACTATTCTTCCTATAGGAAAACCTTATTTAGATGTTGAAGCGTTGTATATGCGTGATTTAACAACTAATAACATTGTTACTCAAGTTCCATTTACATCTGTAGAATTAAATAGTCCTAATGGACAATATTATGGGCAAAATCAATTAAGTAAAAATATAATTACTGTTAATCGTAAAGAAGATTTAATTACTCCATCTGGATTAGTACTAGGTTCATCCGGTTCAGGTAAAGGTATGACAGTGAAATGGGGATTATTATCAACATTATTAAAACAAAAGAATGATAGGGTGATTATTGTAGATCCTGAGTCAGAATACTTACCTATTGGAAGAACATTTAAAGCTCAAATATTGGATATTTTTCCAGGTACAAAACACCATTTAAATATTTTAGATATGGCAGATAGAAGTTTGTTAAAAGAAGAAGATAGACATGTTGATTTAGTAAAAGAAAAAGCTAATTTATTAGCAAGTTTATTTGAATCTATTCTGAAGGATTTTTCTGATGTTGAAGCAAGTTTAATTGATCGAGTCACACGTTTAACGTATGAAAAAGTAATAGATAAAAATCCAACATTGGTTGATTGGTATTATATTTTAAAAGAACAACCAGAAGCGATAGCAGAGGAATTAGCATTAAAAGTTGAACCTTATACGATTGGTTCACAAGACATTTTTGCTCATGAAACTAATATAGATTTAAATGCTAAGTTCGTTATTTTTAATATTAAACAGTTAGATGAACGATTAAAACCATTTGCGATGAAAGTTATTCTTGACCAAATTTGGAAGCAAGTAGTTTCTAATCAAGGTAAAGTCACAACGTGGTTATATTTCGATGAGTTGCAATTAAATTTTGATACTGATGAAAATGCTACTTGGTTTATGAAATTATGGAGTAGGGTTCGTAAATATGGAGCAATTCCTACAGGAATTACTCAAAATGTTTCAACTCTTTTAGAGCGTTCAGCCGGTAAGAAAATGATTTCTAATAGTGAATTTATCGTTTTATTAAGACAAAAATTGGTAGATTTAGAGTATTTAAGTCAAGTTATTAAACTACCTGATAATTTACTAAAATATGTTGGTGATAGAGTTACTAGAGGAACTGGATTAATTTCAGCAGGTGGTATAGTTGTCCCGTTTGAAAATGAAATTCCAATTGATACAAAGTTATTTACTCTGATGAATACAGATGCGGGTGGAGGAGATGAATAAAGTCACAAAGATTATAAAAAACAGAAAAAAAATAAAATATGCTGTAAATGAACGTCTCTCAAAAGAAAAAAGATTAACTAAAAAAACAGTTCGGCTTTTAAAATCTGAAGCTAAGAACGCAAGAAAGAGTTTTACAGATAGTAAAAGAATCCGCAGGAAAAGACAGATTTTAAAATCAAAAATTAAATTTGAAAAAAATTTTGCTACTAATAGAACATTTAAAATGGAGAAAAATAGTTCTCTGAAAAATTCAGATATATCCTCTAAAGCACTGAATATTTCATCAAAAAAAGAACAAGCTTTTATTACTAAAAAAACATTAAAAAAGGCAAAAGAAATTAGAAATAGTAGAGGGCTAAGAGGGGTATCAAAAAGAAAAATTAAACAAAAAGTCCATGATCAACTACAAAAAACAACTAATCAAGAAGATACATTAGCTGAATGGAATAAATTAAAGCGACAAGCATATACCCGTTCGAATGTTTATTTTGCTCTAAAAGGTACTGCTGTCAATACATCTAAATTAGCTTTTAAATTAACTAAAGGGAGTTATGGATTAGCTAATCGTTCAGTAAATTATTCTAAAGGAAAAGGATTTATAAGAACACCAATTAATAACTCTCTTCTAAAAAAACAACAAAAAAAATTCAGAAGATTTCGTCAAAGACTTCTTCAGCATAAAGCTTTTAAAGCTACAAAATTTTTGGGGAAAAGTACTTCAAAGATTGCAGGGTTTATTAATAACTTCTTTAAAACAAAAAATATCATTATTGCGCTATTTATTACGTTATTATTGTCATTTTTTTTAGGGCAAATTTTTTTAAAAGGGAGACCTGCTATTATCCAACATGAAAAAGAACTAACAGAAGCGTATTCTAGATTTACCTGGTTAGATGCTTATAATTCAGATACTAAAAATGTATTTTATACAGATTGGAATGATACCCTGTTTTATTTTAATTATCGATATGGAGAATTTAAGGCAAATGATAGTCCATTAACGGATGATTTATCTGGAGAACAACTTTCAGATTCATTTATTAGTTTATCTAAAAAATTATGGAGAGATATGAACGGTGAAAAAGGAAAATATCATTTCACACCATTAACTTCTTTATCAAGCGATAGCAGTAAATATTGGTATTTAGACCCAAGTGATAATGAATCATGGCAAGAAATGAAACGTGAAATAGGATATGAAAGTTTAGATGATTTACTGGAATCCCCATTTGGAAGTAGTTCATCAATAATTGTTAATAAAAGATATGGTTATTATCGGAGAGGAGATGTGATTGATTTTAGAGAGAAAATAGAAATTTCTGTTTCTAATCATTCTATCTATTCTCCATTAACAGGAACAGTTAATTATGCTGGTTCAGGTGGCATTGAGATTGAATCAAATGGTAGAGCTAAAATTTATATTGGTGGAGTTAATGCTTCAAATATAGCTATAGGAGAACAACTCCCTGTAGGAACTTATATTGGACAAGCAAAACGTTCTTTTGTTGAAATTGAATATGAAAAATACGATTCAGAAGAAGGTTGGTATTCTGTTAATCCTGAATTCTATTTTCCTAAAATTGAGTATAAACAGTTTACTAGTTTAGCTAGTAAAAGATTTAAACCTAATGAAAATATAGCCAATCGGGCTAAATTTATTCGAGATTATCTTTTAAATGAAGGATTTTCTTTGGAAGGAATTGCAGCAATTTTAGGGAATTTTGCAATAGAAAGTAACATTAATCCAAAACGTGCTGAAGGGGATTATTTAGCACCCCCAATTGGTGCAACAGAAACATCTTGGGATGATGATAGTTGGTTAGATATAGGTGGTATGGCTATTTATGGTAGATATCCGAATATTATACATCGAGGATTGGGTTTAGGTCAGTGGACAGATACTGCAGATGGTAGTGTTAGACAAACCATGTTGAGAAATTATGCGAAAGAAAAAGGAATGAATTGGTATGATTTAGAATTACAACTAGATTTTATGTTAAATGGAGATATTCCTAGTGCTAGAAATATTCTTAGGAAAATAGGTGACAGAGAATTAGGTTCAAGCGTACCAGAATTAACAGAAGCTTTTCTAATTTCTTGGGAAGGAAACCCGGGAGATAAACTTGCTTCACGAATTCAAGCAGCTTCTGATTGGTATAATTATTTTTCAGCAAAAGCACTGGTACTAAATGGAAATAATCAAGAAGTATACGATGCTTACAAAGATAAATTTTTTGCTCCCATTACTGATACTGAAATGAAAACAGGATATGATGGAAATCATTATGCTCTAGGAAATTGTACTTGGTATGTATACAATCGAATGAAACAATTTGGTAAAACTATTTATCCGTATATGGGGAATGCAAATCAATGGGTCTATAATTATTCTCAAACACCAGGAGCAAGTCTGGTAGATACACCTCAAGTTGGAGATATAGCTACGTTTAATGATGGAGTTTACGGTTCTAGTCCGATATATGGGCATGTTGGTTTTGTGGAAGCTGTATTAGAAGATGGAAGTTTTGTAATGAGCGAAATGAATGTACAAGGAGAGTATGTAATGGGGTATCGTATTATAAAACCATCACAAGGTATTCATTTCATTCGTGTGGAATAATTAAGAAGGAGTAGATTATGTACAATGAGAATAAAATAAAAATTGTTAAACGTATTGTAGTAATAATAACATTTATGCTAGGAATGTTAACTGGAGTTGGAATTACAGTAACAGTATATTCAAAAATTACACCGGAAGTTTCAACGGTAACAAAAGAAGAAGAAAAAGAAAAACAGTTAGATCAAGAAACGGTAAAAAATTTCTTAATAGCATATTATACAAAAAAAGATTTAGGAGAAAATCGTAATAGATATTTACCATTTATGACTTCATCTATGTATAAACTGCAAGTTGAGCAAGAAGATTTACCTGTGAATCAAGCTTATAAAGGGTATGTTTTAAATCAAGTATTTGATGGTGCTACGATTTATATTGATGAATCTAGATTAACGGCTATTGCCACTGTTAATTATACTAATTTAAATGTCTTGAAAAAGGGAAGTAGTGAAGGAACTACTTTAAATAATAAAGATTCCTTATTGATTTCATTTTCAAAAGAAAAAGGCAAATATCTTGTGAATAATATTGAAAGAATAGAAGTAACAACTGGTGAAGATAATCAAAGAAGTAACCGCTATTCGCAAAAGAAAGATGATAAAAAAAGTTCAGAAGAAAAAAATGATAATAAAAAAGAACAATCAACAACAGGGGAAGAATTTAATTTGAAGGGAGGATTAAATTTAGATGGCGAATAAAAATGTGGAAAAATTACAAATAAGAAAAGAAAAATTAGTTCGAGAAATTTCAAAATCCACAGAGTTAATTAAAAAACATGAACAAAATTTAACTGATTATCAAAAGGAATTACAAAAAATTGAATCACAATTAGTGTTAGAACTCTTAATAGAACATAAATTAAGTGTTGATGATTTAGTTGGATTGTTAGATGTATCTGATGAGGCATCAGTAAGTACAGGAAATAGTCAGGGGGAGGAATATGATATTTAGAAAGAAAGTATTTCATTTTGAAATATTAGAAAGTAATAATATAAAAGAGCGTTATATTGAAAATTTCTTTGATTTATTAGATTTTGTAGAAGAAACTCAAGAAAGAATGAAAGTCGAGAATCAAACTGGTTCAATTTATGTAGCAAAAAAAGATGATCAGGATCAAATAATTGTAAAAATGAAAATCTTATTCCCAATTTCTGAAGATGAAAATATTGAAGAGATGCTTTCAATTTTTGAATCAGAAAAACCTAACAGATTAACAGCTGAAAGAGGTTCGAATAATGAGAATAGTTTATCGAAACATTCAATAAATAATGAAGTTTCAATTTCAAAAAATCATTTGACTATTCTGATCCTTAGTATAATTTCCATATTAATTATAGCTAGTATAATTCTTTTCTTTAAACCATTTAGTGCTTCTTATGAAACGTTAATACAAAAAGGAGATTTTGTTCAAGCGGTAAAAAAATTTCCTGAGAAAAAAGATGAAATTGAAACACTTATCTTTAATAAAGAACATGAAGGAATTCCAATATTAGAAAAATATATTCATGAAACTCATTCAAAATCTGGAGAATTTGATTTAGCGTATTTGAAGCAAAATTATGAAAAAGTAATTTCATTATCTGAAGAAGCTAATACGGCAATACGAAAAACAGCTCTATCTGTTAGTTATTATAAAATAGGAGATTTAGATAATGCATTTAAATTAAGTCAAAATATTGAGAGTAAGAAATTAAAAGAATTAATTATAAATGCCTATGAACAGCAAGCGATATTAAAATTAAAAGAATTGAATATTGATGAAGCTAAAAAGATTCAAAATAAAATAAATTCTGAATTTTTAAAAACACGATTAGAAAAAGTAGAAAATAAACTCGAATCTCAAAAAAGTATAAAAAAACAATTAGAAGATACTTCTTTATCTAATGATAAAAAGAGTGAATTGGAAAAGCAATTAAAAGATATAGACAGTGAATTGAATAAGTTTAAAAAAGGAGATTTTTAAAATGGAAAAAACACGTTTAAAAAAAGGGATAGTTATTGCAGGAACATTAGTTACATTAGGAATAGTAACAATTAAATTTTTACCTCAGTCTCATGAAGTTTTAGTACAAGAAGTTGTAAAGAACGAAGAAAAAAGTAACGATTCTAATCTAAAAGTATCTAAAGTAAATTCGGAGTTAAAAATCCCCTCTGAAAATGATCAGTCAAATTCTTCAGAAACTGAAGAAAAAGAACTAGATAAAGTAGTTTTATTGTCAGATAAAGCTGCAGTAGAAGTTAATGACAAAGAAGTATTTATTAATAATACTGAAGTTAATAAAGTAGTATCTGCAATTGAACAGAATTTAGATAAGGTTGTAGATATTGCGGCTGAAACTAATAGTGTTACAACAGTAGCAGATATTGAAAGTAGTTTAGATAATGTAGTTGCATTATCTGATAGGGATAAATTTAACTCCACAGTAGAGAAATTGTTTAGTAGTAACGATGAAGCTACTAATTTAGCAGTAGCAAATAATAAAAACTTAGATAAAGTTGTAGATATTGCTAATGGTAGTGATCATTCTGTAGCCGTTGCAAGTAGTGAAAAGGAATTAGACAAAGTGGTGGATGTTGCAACTGGAAATAATAACAATACAGTAGCCGTACTACCTTCAGGTGACACAACACCAACTGTACAACCAGGAACACCTTCAGGAGATACAACACCAAGCGTACAACCAGGAACACCTTCAGGAGATACAACACCAAGCGTACAACCAGGAACACCTTCAGGAGATACAACACCAAGTGTACAGCCAGGAACACCTTCAGGAGATACAACACCAAGCGTACAACCAGGAACACCTTCAGGTGACACAACACCAACTGTACAACC